>ENA-OPCV01000241-OPCV01000241.1-human-gut-metagenome-genome-assembly--contig:-NODE-241-length-52627-cov-6.462680_pt1 | contig 52627 bp, 63 predicted proteins | sample MGYA00241257_ERZ501494 | MGnify/ENA primary metagenome ERZ501494 (study PRJEB25962, sample SAMEA2042618) | human gut metagenome | biome: human gut; feature: human-associated habitat; material: faeces...
TAGAACACCAGCCTTCCAAGCTGGATACGTGGGTTCGATTCCCATCACCCGCTCTATTTTTTGCGGGAAGCCTGATAAATCAAGGCTTCCCGCTGTTTTTGTATTACCTGGTCTGATACCAGGTGATACCAGAATTTTGAGAGGACATATAGTGAATAAAACAGTGAATACCTCCGATATACATGATAGAACAGGTAGACCCGGAAACAGGAACGGAGGGGCTTATGCAGGTCGGTGGAGTAGGAAGCGGACATGACACATATTCTCATCAGGTGACAGGATGTATTCACGAACATGGGGAAAATAAGGACGTAGGCGGCGCTGGAACCAAATTAGGAAGCGTACAGACTATACAGACCGCCGAGGAAGTATTGCAGGAGAATTCTTCGGTGAATCTTATGTCCTGGGTGCAGAATATCAGCAGTAAAGGCAAACAGCTTTTACAGAAAATCTGGGGAGAGAGCAAGGAAGCTAATGATGCGATCACTTCACAAAATGGCAACGGAAATCATATTGCAGGGCAGGAGACGCTGGTCACCGGGAATTCTGTAGGAGTAAAGACTACGATGAACAGGGCGGCAGTGGAGACAGTAGCTACCCATACGTATTTCCGGCCTGTGGAAGCAAAGGATACCATGCCGGCAAATCCTTTTCAGAAGGTGCGTTATCAGGTACAGAAGGTAGCGAGAAAGTTGATGGACCGGCTGCCGGGTCGGTTTCTGGGATCCCATACAGGCGATTTTTTGCAGACGAAGCAGGAGCAAACGAAAGAAGATCTGCGGAAGAGAAGTCAGTATAAACAGGATGATCAGGAGATTGAGTGCATTCTCATGGATGAAAGCTATCTGACAGATTCCTATAACCGCAAGGGTGAGTACAGCCATCTGACTACGGATAAATAATTATATTACGAATTTTACGAAAAATTTCAATAATTTGCTTGACAGTTTGGCATTCATCATGTAATATAGTCTTTGCTGTGAGACACAGCAGACATTCATAAGATTGCGGATGAATGCCGATACAATTAATTTCATACCTTCAAGATACAGGTTTTGACCTGTACAATATGCGCGAGTGGCTCAGCGGTGGAGCACCTCCTTGCCAAGGAGGGGGTCGCGGGTTCGATCCCCGTCTCGCGCTTCTTAAAACCCTTGATTTTTCAAGGGTTTTTCTATTTCATGTTGCATTTTGTGTTGCATGAAGTTGTTTCCTGTAATTTATTTTCTCTGTAAATGGCAAGTTAATAAAATATAAAGATTTTACATTTACAAATTTATCCAATGATAGTTCTAATTCTAGTGTATACTATGTTACGCTCAGTGACGACATACAAAAAGAGAGCAATGATGGATCTGTTATTGTGCTATCTGCACAAACATTATATTGGACTTCTATTGGTGGTAATGTATTTAATGTATCTTTTGACAATAAAGGTAAGACATTAAGACTTATATTTCCAAGAGGTAATTCATTTACGCAAGGTATCATAATTGTTAGAGTCAGTTATATTACAGGTTTTACTATCTAAATTCAACGAAAAAACGTGAGCCAATTATACTTTCAGATCTAGTATATACGTATATACCGCCGTCTGTTAACACATTGATATAGCCTGCGAATACCGCACCATTTCCTTGAGTAAACGTTGCGCACGGAAACTGAGATGGATGCGTTGGATAAAACTGCGGATCTTCGATTTGTAAAAATTTTACCCATTCTGCCTTTTTTATAGCGGCTGCCGCTGACATAGAACCAGATATTCTCGTTACTCCATTTTCGCAAAAAGCATCTCCTATAAATGAATATCCTGTTAATACTTTTACTGCAACATCTTTTATTATTAACTTGCCATTTAAACGAGAACAGGCGGAGAGTTTTCCCGAGACTCTCCGCCTTTACCAATGAAAAGGTTCAAATTGGACTAGTTGTAGATTACCATATATTTATTATACCGTCAATCAAGTCCTTTTAAGTTTCCCACTTTTCAGCAATGCTAACATTTGTATATTCTGTTTTGCCGATCCGATGTATCCTGTGATACCATTTTCCTTCGCGATTGCTTTACGGTTGGCAAAACTGGAGTTAACTCCGACAGCATTAAGTGCCGCTACAATGGATCCAGATGTACCGGTGTATCTAGGATAATATGCCGTAGTGGACTGCACGATTCCGCTACTGGTCACCTTTGTATAGCAGATATCCATATCTACATATCCGCTGATTCCAGGCACTCTACCGCGGCTGGAATGCTGCCAGCCCCAAAGATTATGACAGATAGCCGGTTTTTTGGATGCCGACGGGTCCATAGCAATTGTCATATCCTTAGTGGACGGATATCGTGCGATCCAAAAATCACAGTCAATATAATCTTTGTACGGTTTAATATAGCTGTTATAAAAGGACAACCCGGTATACACCCCAAACTCATAGCCTGCTGCCTCGATCACTTCCTTATAGGCATTCAAAATTCTGATCAGTTTGATACCTTTGTTTTTGAGACAGGTATCCTCAGCATCCGCCCACACCTTGCCGACCTTTCTACCGGCGAGTGTGTTTACCACTGCTTTGGCCGCTGCCCTCGCTGCCGTCTCTGTTATGGTGTACAGATAATTGTAGACATCAATGGGCAGTCCCTGTGCAGCTGCTCCCGCATAGTTTCTGACAAAAGACGACTCTGTTTTATTGGATTTATCGATGACTTTCAGTACGGCAAACTCTACCCCTGCCTTTTTCACCTTCGCCCAGTCGATAACTCCGTTCCATTTTGCTACGTCAATGCCTTTCATCATGGCTTATTCCTCCTTCTTTCCGTCAAAATCAAGTAAATTTCTAAGCAGCTCGTACATACCGGTGGCCGCCAGTCCGGAGATCATACCGCCCAGCACAACCTCTGCATTGATTCCTGCCTGAAGGTGAATAATGATTGCAATGATCGTTCCCATGCTTAGGGATGCCAACGGAATAAACTTGTTCGGAAATTTGTCAAATGCTTCCTTCAGCACATAGCCTGTCAGCAGGCAGATTCCTAAAATGATGGGGTCTACGAGTTGCAATAAAAATGATAAATCCATAATGTTATCCTCTCTTTCTTAAAATGCCTGGACTGCCGCAAAGATCAGTCCTGTAATCAGGAATGTAATGATTGCTCCTACTGCAGTATTAAATAGTGTTCTTTTTGCGTTGCTCCATTCTTTTCCCGGGGCACGCTCCATATCATCCACACGGCTATCCATCTTTTCAACTTTCTGGTTTAAGCTGGATACCGTCTCATTGGTGTGTTTTACTTCCTCTACCAACTGGATCATTGTAGTTGACATGGTATGAATCTCTTCCGTCACTCTCTCCAACTTATCAATCCGATGAGTATTGGATTTTGATCTGGATTCTACCTCTGTAAGCCGATGTTCCATTTCGGTTTCATTCATGTCGCACCTCACTCAAATATAAAAGCCGTTCACTCCCGCAAAGGAAGTAATCGGCTCTTGGCTCTTGGTTACTATGTAATTGGTTTATGGACCGTCTCTCACTCTCATAGGCAGCCTCCTACTCTGCGGTTGCGGTCAGATCTGCCAGTTGTGTCTCCAATGTATTGATCTGATCCCGGAGAGCCTGTCTCTCTGCATGGACAGCCTCCATATCATACTCGGTCTGCTCACCGAGGAAAGTATACTCATAGGTCTTGATAACCTTATAGTCACTGGCGGCGATTCTGGCCTTGAGGTCATCGATCTGCGCAGTCAGCCGACTGATCTGCTGCTGTCTGGCCAACTCCGTAAGCTCCTCTTCTGTGGGCTCAGGTTGCACCGGTGCAATCGGCTCGGTGTAGACGGATCCGTCATCGGACAACTCATACCAGCCGTCGCCCTCCCGGAATAAAGTAGTGTATGCCTCATACTCGCCGTTGTCCAGCGGGTATTTGCATCCCTCATCCAGGTAGAGCCGGAAGCCGTCAGTATTTACTGTGAGGCCGTCTCCGGTGATGCGGATCACATGTGGACTCTCCTCAGATACAATGACCTTTGAGACGGTCTCTTTATTTTTAAATTTTATGTAACCCATGTGGGCTCCTTTCTGGCGCTCTTGTGGCTGCGCCCGCCATCTGATCTACTACGCTAAATGGCAAGTTAAGTTTAATTGAAACAATAAACATAACCACTAATCAAATCGGTTTTTACTGCTATAAAAATGGTAAAACAGTTACCTTGATAATTAATAATGCTCAGAGGACATGGGAGAAAGGGTATGTGGCAGCCGGATTCCCACGTCCAGTAAATAATATGGTATTTGATACATACAGCGGTGTTACATTTACAATGAACACTGATGGGAAATTATACAGTGATTCGATTACTGATAAATGGGTAAGTGTAGCGTTTACATACCTTACAAATGATTAGGCTCCCATGTAAATTATCTTATTTGAACCCACGATGTTTTGATCTGATGTATAAGTAAGTATAATCTGATTATTGACAATCGCACAGTTCGGGATTTTACCAGATATCTCTTTTATTGTAACCGTTCCAATATTAGCTGTATTAGCATGGTATTTTACAAGATAAATACCTGTTAAATCTACACTATATGTGCTACGACAATCAAAATTTATGACCAAATACAATTTGGATGACCAACCGCTTACACTTGCTAATGTAAATGTTAAAGTATTGCCGGTATTAGTGCCTTCAATAACTTTGTAATGTTGCAGTAAACTTAACTTGCCATTTACATCAGCAAATCCATCTGCTACCGCCTTGGCATCCGGCACATAACCTGCTACCTTAGTAGCCAGCAGATCATCCTTGGATGTAATCATCTGTGCAAATGCCGGGGCGGTCAAATCAGTAAAAAATTTCTTTATCTTTCCAAAAACTGTAGATACCTTTTCCCCACTGCCAATGTTTTCCCTAGTCTCTGATTCCGTAAATACAATCTCTGATTCTGCCACATCTACAGTCTCGCCATCATAACCTTTGGCAAGATAGATCCAGTTGGTCTTATCATCCCTGGGCGCTCCATCCGGAGCATCTTTGATAGCCAAATACGTACTACCATTGTGAAATACCGCGTCCAGTCGCTCATATGCGGTATTAGAGTTGTAATCTCCTTTGTAAGATATTCCGATCTTTCCGAGAGATTTATAACCTTCCGGTACTGACATAGTTCAATCCTCCTTATTCTATGCTACTTTCCAATACAAAACATTGTCATCCGTTACAAAATCCACACCTACGCCATCCTTCATATAAAGGTTCATTGTGGTCTCATCTAAATAAAATTTAGGCTCGCTGATGCTTGCGTAAGTCTCCGCGCGATCCGCATCTATCTTAGCCTGCGCCGCAGATGCTGCCGCCGCAGATGCCTGCTGTGTTGCCGTTTCTGCCTGTACCGTAATATCGGCCAAATAATCGGGCTGCAGCTTGTCTCCTGTGATGCTGCCAGCTTTGATATCAGCCTTTACCTTGCCATCCCCATCTATGGTCCAGTAAATAGTATCAGATTCCAAAAACTCAAACTGAGTAATAAGTGCTGACAGATCTATGTACTGCTCTGTTCCATCCTTTAAGTAGATGATAAGTCGTTCCGTGCTGGGATCGTAGCCGAAGTTAATGGCGATCTGTGCCATTAAAGTGTGTAATACACTGGTTGCCCCGGAATAATACGTAATCGTAATATCACCTGTATCCTGGTTCAGCTCAATACTCTTTACCAAACCATTGGCTTCCGTGATTGATAACTTGGTCAAGTCCAGCGTTATCACACGGTTATCAATCTCACTCACACCCTGACTTAACTTATTCAAATTCGTTTCATTCAACGGAGTGTTAATAGATGGAGTGTTTTCCCAAACAGTAGGATTATACGCTTTCTGCATCCTGCTTCACCTCCTGCTTCTCAGCGTCCCTGGCTTCAATTTCTGCCAGTAACGCATCTCTAGTTCTTTGCTCTTGTCGTGTCAGAACCTCCTGTAATGCAAGTCGCTTGACTTCCTCCGGCAGGCTGGATTCATCCACAAATTTCGTAATGGCCTGACTAAATTCCTTGATCTCTAAATTGCTCATATCCCTTAATCCTCCGGTCCTAAATACGTAATAACAGTTCCATTGATAGTCTTGGTTCTCCATGCAACTACCGTACCTTTATAGTTCATATACCCGCTGACACCCATTGCCCGCACACTGACCAAGTCCACACTTGACAATTTATTTACGATTGTCGCTGCGCTGATTCTGTCCGCCTTGATCACGCCGGAGGATGTCCAATTTGCGACTTCCATGTAATTTGCTTTTACTGTACCGGCACTGATATAATTAGATTCCACGTTGCTCAGACGAGCGCTCACAGCATTCAGTGAATCAATAGTCGCCTTGGTAGCAATCAGGTTATTTAACTCCAATTTGGTTATATTCAAGTTCTCAATGGTCGCATATTTTACTACCATCTCATCTGCATTGACGATACCTACCAAATCTATCCTTTCGGCTTTGATTTTTATGCTCTCCGCCGTCTGATTGATCTCAGATACGATATTGTCCTTGGATACCTTGGTAAGTATCTGCTGTGCATTGATGCTGATCTGTGCAGACAGATTTTCGTTGACATCCTTCAGTTCCAGTTTGGTCTCTTCCACCGTCCGTGTGAGGACATTCGACTTGCCTTTCAGCTGGATAATGGACTTCATTATGCCATTGACCTGCCCGGTTCTGTACTCCTCGCCCTCCGCAGTATAACTGTCCTTTAGAGCCTGTATACCTTTCAACGTACGCTGCAGTATGTATGTATAGATAGTCTCTCGGGTCGTGTGCAGTAATATACCATCCCCCACCTCCAGGCAAGGATTGCCGCGAGCTTCCACTTGTGCCGGACGGTACCATACGACTCCAATCACGCTGAGGACGTTGTCTGCGATGGTCTGCAGATCTGCAGCAGACTTGCCATACACTAAAAAGTTATCTTCGATGATGTAGCAGTTATCACCGGTACCGGAGATTGCCCCGATATCATTTTCTTCCTGGCGGATCTGCAATTTGTCTACATGCTGGCAGATAAAATCCTCATACTGACAAGAGATATAGTGGCTACGAGATACCTCTGTGGTGCCCATCGGATCTGCAGGATAAAGGTCATCTGACGGATACAGATCATCCGCAGGATACAGCCCCTCTATCATCTGCTCCAGCACCACATACCGTAATTTTCCATTTCTGCCGATATGTCCAAAGCAGCCGTTGATTTCGCAGATGGCTTCGATTACCGTTTTCCCCGGGAGTTCTCCCGGATCGATAGTTTTTTCTACCACCATGTCATCGTTAATTAGTGTGATCTCTTCCTGTTCCACTCCGGCATAATTGCAAAAACTATCCCGGAACTGCCGAAGTGTCATCGGAAATGTCAGGCTGTTATACCACCCGGACACCTCTGCATTTAGGATGTCGTACATGGCATCATAAGCTACGATATCTTTATACAGTCTGTCAGCTGTCGGTTTGTCCGAATATACCTTATACTCCCCCAACTGATAGGGTTCGTCCTGACCTGCAAGCAGAATTGACACTTTCATTTTCTTGCCTTTGAAATTTTCTATCGTATCCAGCACCTTAATTTCAAAGGACGATGCATTACAGCATCCAAATTGCAACTCCTGCTCATCGCATATGGACTCCGTTATCGTCATGGTCTCTGTCTGGTATTCAGCATTGGTCAGTGTTGTTCCTGACACCGGATATTCAATTATTAACTGTTTTTCTACCGAATCATCATAAAACAGGTTCTGAATGCTGTTCTCCATTTAATACTCCGTCAATGTAAGTGTAAATTCATTGTATTCGATGTCTTTTTCATCCTCGCTCAATGTATGTATTGTATAAGTAGTATCAGACATGTAGAAAACACCTGTGGCATATTCCAAAATTTCATCATTCCAATATGTGCATCTTACCCTTCGCTGGTTCTTTTCCGTCGTCGGAAGAGTTGCAAGTCCAATTGCATTATCAAATGCCATCCGTTCCTCAAGATTCATTTCCCGAATATTCAATTTTAATTTTGTTTTGAAGTTCGGAGATGTTTCCCTATGCAACAAAATATTTGCATCTCTGTAGGCATCTATTTCCACTCTTTGGTTTGGAGTGCTCTCCCATCCATCAGCCAGCAGAAATGAATTAGGGAGAGTCACATCTCCGAATTTAATTAGCCATCCATTGAATTTTCCCAGCATTGCTCTCCCTCTTTCCTAAATAAATGCACTCTGTCCATGTGTATTCTTATACATTCGATCCTGCCGCACCGTTTCCCGGAAGATCTCCCGCTCATTCAACTTTGCTACAAATGTATATGTACCGCCACCGCTTTCCGCCTGTGCCTGCTTAAATGCTTCCATCATAGTAGCCAACGGTGTTTCAATGTTGGTCTGCCCTCTTGGCTGGTCACCCAGGATTGCCGCAAATGGTTTTCCACCCTGGATCACTGCGCCATCTGCAAGTCGTGGCAAATCTGTCGGAATATTCTTTAACTTTGGGCTCCATGTTTGTCCACCCCATTTAGGTACCCAGTCGGGGATATCAATTTTAAATGAATTGATTGCATCAATAAGAGTGTTCAAACCATTCAACCATAACTTTAGAAACGATTCAGCAATTATATTACCGAGATTAGTAGCTTTCTTTGCATACACAATAATTGCATCAAATGCTCCCTTCCAGTCTCCAACAAATACACTCTTTACAAATTTTCCCAGCAAATTCAATTCATCTTTTAATGTAGACAATGCCTCCTCACCATTTCCGGCCCACACAACCACACCTGCTATAGCGGCTATTACTGCCATTACAGCACCGACAACTACAGTTGCAGCTCCTCCGAGTGTAATAAACACCCCGGCCAGTATTGCACCAGCAGAGATCAGCAATAATGTCATATTCTTGGCATTCAAACCGCTTTCTGTGATATCCTTAAGTGCCAGTATCAGCCCTGCTGCTCCACCAACAATCAGTCCGATTCCTGCGGCTATCGGTCCAAACAATATCAATAACCCTACAACCGCCAGTGCCAGTCCGGCAACATATCCAACAATACCTTCCCAGTCCACACCGTTTTCCCACATTTTCATATAGTTATATACCATCAATGCTTCCCCGGCAATCAGCATGATTAATCCAAAAGCCGTGGACAAATACGGGACAAGCCCTCCGAGATCTTTCAGCAGTCCCGCTATGCGCCAAGCAAGAAGAGTAATTCCTATTACCACAGCCAATGGCTTTATGATCTTCAATAATTTCTTAGCCTTTTCCAGCATTTCCACCATTTTAGGATTCACAGAAGCTTCCTCAAAAGCATCCTTACCTGTCAGCTCTCCTCCACCTGCCGTAGTTCCTCCCTGGTCGCTAAGTACATTCAGCTCGTCAAACGCTGCCAGCGCTTTCTTTGCAGACTTCGTAGTAGTGTCCAACGACTTAGCATAATCAATATTCTGCTTTTTTGCCCGAGTATAAGTACTTTTCCCTTGCAGGATTGCCATAAACTGGGCAATTGCATCCGCTGCCTTGATCAGCCAGTTAATGAGCTTTACCAGATATGGGATAGCCATATTGATGATAGGTTCAAATGCTGCTGCCAAGCTGTTCTTAAACTGCGTGCAGCTACTTTTCAGTGCAGACATCTGTGCATTATAGTCCTTGGAATATTGAGCAAGATTCCGGAAGCCTTCTTTCATTGCGGATACCATTGCATTGAATCCCTTAGATATCCAATTAAATATAAATAGACTCAGCAGAATTCCCTTCAGGCGGCTTGCCATTGTAGATAGCAGGCCCCCCGATTTCTTTACACTGGTTCCGCAGGAATCCAGTGCTTTTCTTCCCTTGGATTCCAGTTCAGAAAAACCATTCCGGATTGTATGGACCTCTTTGTTGATCTCTGCAAGTTTGGCAGACAGCTCATCATATTCCTGATATCCGTCTGTGACTCCAGCCTTTTTCAACAGTGCCATCCGTTCTATGATCTGCTCCTGCTCCTGCATCAAGGCAACCATATTTTGATCAACTACCACAGCATTGTTTTTTATATCAATCAGCTGTTGTTCTGCTGCCTGCTGCTCCTTGATCTTCTCTGCGATCTTTTCTTCCTTTTTGCTGACCTTATCAGCTGCACTTGCCTGTTGGTCAATCTGAGCCATGATTGCATCTGAATTATACTGCTGATACCCGACAGTATCCTGCGGAATCGTTGCTTCGCCTACTGCAGCGCTTACCTTAGCCATTTCTGCTGCTGCCTCTTCTGCTTTCTTCTTATTCCGCTCCATGATACTGTCAAAATTCTTCTCGAATTTATCCCAGTCTTCTTTTGACCATCCCTCCGGTGTCAGGCTGGTGTCCTTGGCTTTCTCCTCCAGTTCATCCAGCTTTTTTTCGATGTGTTCAGCACCCTTATCCAGTTTTGAATTGTCCAGATCAGAATGTAACCTGATCTCAGTATCGTACTTTGCCATGATGCCTCCTTAATCAAAAAAGAGCCCGCTGACACCTATACGGTATCAACTGGCTCACTGGCTCTCTGTCGACTTATTGATTTTGGCATATTTCATAAATTCATCTATTCTTGCCTGCTCCTCAGGTGTGATTTTCTCATCCTTTGGTGCCTTAATACCAAATATCTTTTTGGCACTCCTATACGCGTTTTTCTCTTCCTGCGACATTTTTGAAGTAATCTTTTTCTGCCGTATGTCCATTACATGTGTCAGGGAACTCTCCTGGAGATTTCCCAACAGTCCCATAAATACGAACCAGTGCATTTCCGCCTTCTGCAGATCTATATGATACTGGTTACGGAAGGCTGCATATATTCTCCACTGGTCCATATCCCAGTCCATGATAATATCTTCGTTTTTCTTCTGTTGATAGTTGTCATGGTTAAATTCTGTCATAAACCATTCAATCGCTTTCGCGGCTTCCTGCGGTTCCGGACATTCCTTGGGAAATAGCAAATACGATGCAATATAAAATCGCTCCATATCCGATAAATCAGGATCCGACATGCACATGGACATTTTTATTCCCGTCCGGAAAGAAGCCGAAATAGGATATCCTTTCCAGTCTGTCGGAAGCTGATCCAACATAATATTAAACATATGACTCCCCCACTATTTATGGTGTCTTCGGTTTTGACGATTCCTGTTGTGATTTATGTTTCCGCCATCTCTTTCTCTGCTGTATTTCTCCCATAGTTCCTTATTTCTACCGTTTGCATATCTCTGTGCAATCGGGATGATCTGATCAAAGAAATCAGTAATCAGGATTGGACTCGGTGTGATCTCCCCAAATACCTTCTTACAGGTCCTTTCTCCGAACACTCTGTCAATGTCAGACATTATCTCATTAGTCTTTCCAATCATGATCCGAAGCTGCTCTATTTCCGGTTTTCTTGTAAATTCTTCCGTAGCTACATATTTCTTAACTTTTTCCAGATTATCTATCAGTTCTGTGAAATCTGCATAGAATTCCTGACTTCCAAAATTGCAGACAATCGTATCGCCATTGTCATTTACCTGTACTTCTGTGCCACCCTTAATAGCATTAATTTTTTCCATATATTACCATCCTCTCTGAATGTGATGGACGACAGAGAGGTGCGTCCACCACATATGTTAATATTGATTAACACCTGTATTATTTTGCGGAATCCGCTGTGAATGTATTGGTTTTGATATTAAATTTACCTTTGATATCATCACCGGCCTGTTTTACACTAAGTACATTGTGAACGTAATCCCCGCCATCTCCACCATTTGAAGTAACAGATACTGTACACGGTACCTTGATTGCATTATAGGTTCCCTCCTCACCCTGTACCGCATCTTTTAAGCGCAGTCTTACAAAAGATGTGTGAGCCTTTGCGCCTACAGGGAGATCATCCACCAGTTTATCGATCATTTTCTGGACATCATCGTCTTCACAGTCTTCCTTATCCACATCAAATGCTCTCTGATAGGACTTTACCTTATTGGATGCCTTTGCCATATTAATGTAGTGCTTCGTATCCTCTTCCGGGTTCATCTCCTCTGTGAGGGATTCTACGCCATCGCCCAGCAGTGCATACTTCTGTTCTTCGGCTCCCATAGTGGTATCAATGTAATGCCTTAAATCTTCTCTCATTTTTCCTGAGCTCCTTTCTTATATTCGATAAAAATTGTCATTTGATACAATGCTTCGTTCTGCCCATTCTCTCCCATAAAAAACGGACTTGATACTCCTACTGTTTTGACGGTTCCTCCCTGAATATCAGGAAAGATTCTGTTACGGTTTCTATCCTCGATCCAGTCCGTTAACTGCTCCATCCAGCTTCCGTTTTCGATGCAGCTTTTATCCGTCTGAGTGTCCAGTCTTACCACAAATTGATAGTAGTCCTTATGGATTTCGACTCCGCTGATATACTTTCTCACATTAGTCATAGGTTCCTTGACTAACGCAAAATTGACATTGCTACGCATCCGGTCTGTGTCGATATGTTTCATACTCTCCGGAGAGAATTCTTTCAGCCATTTAATAATGGATTGTGATACCGTCATTTTAGCAATTCCTCCTGAAGTTTCTTCTCTATCTTTTCGAGTCCGCCATTCTGCAGCATACGGTCTGCCCAGTGTGCCCCGCGCAGCGTACCGTTACCGTATTCCAGACTTCGTGTTGTTGGAATCTTTTGCACATTTTTTCGGGATCTCCATCCATTCTCCGTCTGGAATCCTGCACAATGCAGATCCGGATCCTCATAAACAATTCCTTCCCACACGTAATGAGCGTACGGTGTGTTCCACACAACATCCGTATTATCCTCAATATGTCCACTATCTCGGAGTGATCCCACATTAAACGGAACATACGGATCTGATAAACGTAATATTTCATTTGCACAGATCTGCTGCAGCCTTCCCTTTTCTTCCAATCCCAGCGTCTTTATACATACCCCCGGATCAAAATTACGTGTCAAGCGTAAGGAATGATTTGCCATACTCCACCTGTTGCACCGGTGCAACTTTACCTTCCCACAACTTTTATGTTCTTCAGTCGAATTCTTCCACGATTGTCGGATACCTCCGTAACGGTAACTGCATACTGGAAATCTCCTTTCAGATCTGTCAGACGATAGTGTTCTCCTATCTCTTTTTCTGATTCTCCCAGAACCAGCTTATCCTGGTTTGTTCGTACATCCAGTGTCCAGTACTCTGCTGCCTCTTCCGCTGACAACTTCCGGAATTTCTGCGGCTCCAGGTAGGGTTTGTTGCCATATCCCCTCTGGAAGTCCACTGTGATGCTCTCAACCTTGCTTTCCGTCTGCACTCCGCCGGAAGATGTTACATCCGTTTTATTGTGACGCCACTGAACTCCCTTCACTACTGATCTGAACCATACTTCTTCGTCTGTCTTCGGATCTCTATGGAAATTATAGACTGTCATAGTATCCGTAAAAAGAACACTCATAGCGCACCTGCCAGTCCCGTACCGGATAGTCCGGAACGTATTACAGAGGTTAGCTGCGTTTCCTTCTCCTGCGCTGTTGTAACCTTGTAAGACTCTGAATACCCGTCGTTGCTTACGGATGTAATACCGGTTCCCATCCCAGACGCATCCTGCACAGCCATAGTATTGAGCAACTGGCAAAATGTATCCTGGATCTGCACATGTACCTGCTGTTGAAAGTCCGTGGCCGTATCCTTGTCATATGCCTCCTCAAATCTCTTTGCCCGCATATGCGTAATTGCATTCAGCTTGATCTCTGCCAGTTTGGATAATCGGTTAAATTCCTTCTCGTCCGTGATGCTATTATAAAGGGAGCCGTATTGCTCCCACGTTATGTAAGACATACTGCTCCCTCCTCTTTTCTCTTAGCCTGCTGTCTTAGGTTTTACCTTAATTCCCTTAAGAACACCTGCCATCTTACTATTCTTTAAAACAGCACCAGCAAGCATTTCAACCTCACCCTTCTTTACTGCACCAGGTGCATTCAGATCAGGAAGATAGGTATGTACCATCTTACTTCCGTCAACAGAAATGCCGTGGAATGCATTAAGTCCCAGTTTTACCGCATAAATCGCTGTTTCACCGTATGCTGTAGCAGACGGGGTAGTTGTCTCGATCACATCAATAGTCTTGGTGCCATTATAGTACTGTCCAACATCCATCATAGGAATGCCGTTATATTTCTCTACGGTTCTGCCGAAACCGTCCACGCTTCTTTCGTAGAATCCCGCGCGTCTTGCTGCTGCTCTTGTCTTTGTCAATAATTCATTGTTCATCAGCAGAATATCCGGTTTTTCTGCCAACTTACTGATGAACCCATCCAGTTCATCCAGATAAGCATTGTAGTTGCTATCCATCAATGCACTGGTAGAGATATCAACCTCAGATGTGTATTCTGTATCAGAACCGGATAAGATTTTTTTGAGACCGTCAAAGGTTCCAGTAACATATCCTGTGCCAGATGCAGCAGATGTTCCATTGATTACGAGATTATGGAAATAATTTGCTCCTGCTTTTGTCTTTTCCTTGATTTGGAAGTCGATTTCATCAATAGCACCTCCGGTCTCTGCAATAACACGGTCTACCTCAAAGGAACCACCGAGGATAATAACCTTTGCGGTTGCTTCCTCTCTCTTTGCCTCGTTAGGTGCGTACTCAGTATTGATGGAACGCACAGCTACTGTAGATGGAGTTTTTAATCTCATATATCCATAAGTAAGCGTAGAACCACCAGTTCCAGGGGATACAGAATCATCGAATGTAAGCATATCAAGCAAGAGAGATGCTCTTCTGAATTCATCAATAACATTCTGATCTACTTTGTCGGCCATTCCGACTTTTGCTTCCGCTAATGTTAAAGCCATTTTTTATTCTCCTTATTTATATTTCTCCTTAAGTGCATCCTTAAGGGTGGCTGTTGACTGGCCGGTCGTTTTATGCACCTGTCCAATCAGATTTCCAGTTCCTACCGGATTAGGCTCCGGCTCACCGAAGAGCATTTTACTGTCTTCTGCTTCTGTTAAAGTTTTCAATGCTGCGGCAATGTCTTCTTTCTGGTTTTTGGATGCTTTCAGCGCATTTACATCCAGCAGAGCCATAATTGCCTTGGGATTCTTTCCCTTAGCAGCTGCAATACTTTCCTTTACAAGATCACTGAAGTCCCGGTCCGCAATCTTAGAATCGTAATCTTTCTGAATGTTCTTCTTTTCCTCTTCCAGATCACTGATTCGTTTGTTGAGCCCTGTGACATCCACATCCTTGAATCCATCTAACTGGGTCTGCAAATCTTTCATTGCAGTATCATTAGCCTGGATGGTTTCATTCGCTGCGTCCAGCTTCTTGGACTGGTTGTCATAATCGGTCTGTGTCTTGTAGTTTTCGAGTACGGCTTTTTCAAAATCCTTTTTCTTATCTTCAGGTACTTCCAGTCCATACTCTTTCATAATTTCAAAAATGTTCTTCATATTGTCCTCCTAAAATATTTTGTGAATCGCACTTTCTGCGATATGGGATAAACGCGGAAGCAGGGATCGAACCTGCGACCTCCGGGGGCATGACCCCGGTGAGCTGCCTCTGCTCTATTCCGCCATCGTAGAACAAAAAAAGAGCCAAGGATCAATTCACTTGGAATTGATCACATCGGCTCTTGGCTCTACATTGATCACTATTTCATTTTTACATTTCTTGCAGTATGCCGGGAAATTACATATCTTCGTATTCGGCAACACTTTTAAGAAGTGCGGATTACCACATTTCGGGCATTTGCACCACTTAGAACTCATATATTACCAACTTTCTCCTTTTGGTTGGCTTAAGTGTCTCACAAGAATATTTTAGCATACATGTGTTCTATTATGCAATACTATTATAAATAAAAAACCATCACGGTTGTGATGGGTATAACTTTAAATCTTGCACATGATAAGAGAGTATTTTGGTGGGTGTGCCCTTTCCCACATTTCTTTTGACCCATAGGGTGCGTAGCAGCACAATCTCTACTTCAAAACACTCTCTTACTAATGTAAGTCAATTATACATTAATTATTCCTTTTTGTAAAGAATTTGATTCTTTTCTATCAACTTTTCAACATTTCTTTTTCTGATTCTCCAAAATGTCATAACAGAATTTTTTAATTTACTGTCTTCATTTTCCAGTACAAGTCTAAGCACAACATTCAAATTCGTATTTGGCAATTTCTTAATCAGAAAAGCCGTTCCCGCATTCTTTTCATCACTAATGATTAAGTCCGGATCAGCTATACAGTCCTTCCCATACCGTTCAAACAATTCATAGTCTTCAGGATGGTGTGATTTAATATGCTCAATTCTCTCGTTGGTAACAATAACTTCATCCGTTTGTATATTTCCAAACTTTTTCCTGTACAATTTTATATCAATTTTACCGATATTATATATTTCTGTCAAATTCTCTTTTCCTTTATCTTCTGTTACATTCATTGTATCAGATTGCGGTACATCTGCAACTGTTTTCTTGGTCTGTGTTACCGATACCTCAAATCCGTTCCAAGCCTTCGTCTTTGTCAGATCTGATGTCTTGCATTCATACCTTAGTCTGTTAATATCCGGCTTTATTTTTGCATCCTTGCAGAAGTCCTGATAATTCTTGATCCTCTGCTTAATTTTCCCGGAGATTTCCTTGGTATCCTGCCCCAGCGTTGCCATTGCTTCCCTCTCACGCTTTAATGCCCGGATTTTTCTTTCCAACGTCCGCATTTTCTGTGTAATCTGGTAGTAATCGTAGGTTTTTCCATCTATCGTGACGGGATCCGGCTGTGGGTCCTCATCCGGAAGACTGCTGCCGATGAACCATACATAATGCTTATGCCGGCAGTTATACCCATGCAGGCCTAAAGGATCGTTGTCATGAATTCCATCCGCACTATATCCCGTTGCTCTCCACAGATCTGTTATATAGTCCTGTCCTATCCGCCTTGCCTCAGAACTGTAGTCCTCCCCCTCTTTGATGTAATATACCCGTCCCTGCCACTGTTCGTGGTTGGCGTGACCATCACCGGTATTACGTGCTCCCCAGTGTTTGGATACATATACCAGGTTTTCTCCGGTCCTTGTAATGTTTTCATCCATGATTTTAGCAGCAATCTGCCCGGAGCCTGTTCTCACGGCCAGTTTCACCGCGGTATCGAGCTGCATACTGTAACCGGAAGAAAAGTCAATGGTACGTAGGCCACTGTCCGCAAGACTATGTACTGTATCATAAATCACCTGCTCCCGACTGAATGTTCCGGTACATACCTTGATCATTGCCTTATCCAATTCTCTTCGATATAGGTTTTCCATCGTTTCAAAACCTGACATGGTTTTAAATCCTGTCGATCCTGCCAGGCTTTTCATACTCTCATTTGTTTGTTTCCTTATAGCTTCCACCAGCTGCGGCAGATAAGAATTGTCGGTAATTTCTTTCCCTGCCTGCTTCCAGGTTCTCAGATCATCCAGATAGGACAGGTCTGCTGATTCCTGCATAACCTGTCCGCCTGCTGCCTCCGCCGCCTTCAGAATCTCTTTCAACAGTTTTTTCACCGTCTTCTTATGTTCCAGAGTATTCTTCGCAACCTCTTTCCGAAATTCCGGATTTGACTGTAACAGTTTCATTGCTGCTTTCCGTATTTTTGCCGGACTGTATCCTAACTGCTGAAGGCGCTGTGCTTCAATTTCTGCTGTCCTGGAATATGCCATTGTTGCCAGGATCCGTTGTGCCACATCCACGATCACACTGTGTTCCAAATACTGAAACAAAGGAAGCAATGCCTCGCCGATGATCTCTTCCTGTTCATTTGTCAACATTAGTCTTCATCCTCTCCGGTAGGCTGTTCCTCTTCCTCCTGCAGCTTTTCTTTTACCAGTTTCTTTGCCTCATCTTCTGTCAGGCTATATGCCTCCATCAAATACCAAATTGTCAGTTCAGGGATATCGAAGGAAAGCGCGTCATTACGCTTACGTTCCAATTCTGCCTCTCGATCGGTAATATAGCTGTCATCGAAGTCTACCAGGATCTCCTGATCCAGCGTAAAGGACTTACCTTGGAATGTGTTAGCAAACCACATCACTGCCTTACATATATCCTGTATGTACTGGATAGCCTCCTGACGCTGTCGGTTGAGTTCCTGCATCTGATCTTGACGCTCTCCCATATACTCCGTTGCCGTGGTAATCTGACCATTCTCAAAGCTGTATTTCTTCGTACCATAACCAAAGGACATGGACAGCAGGGACAGTGCCAGCTCAAATGACTTGGTAATCTGATCCACTCGGATCTCCGGATTATACTCCTGGATCATTCCCTTTTCTTCCGGAAGCTTCTCGCCTGTGAATACAAAAAGTTTTTTCTGTTCCGGTGTCAGTTTCGGTTTTCCATTCTCGTCAAATTCACACAGCAACTCATTCACCAGGATAATCTTCTCTGCTTTGTCCAGATCTGAAAAGAGAACATTATAACACAAATCCACTACCTTGAGTGCCGGTATTGCATCCCAAAGCTTGGGTAATCCATACCCTATCATATCATCCAGGTTGTTTACCTCTGCATTGCGCATTACTGCAAATGGCTTCACCTCTCCCAGTTGTGCTGTTACTGCTTTATCTTCTACTTCCTCTCCCTTTTTATTGAAAACGTGAGTCTCTGCCATGTATTTTCCATTGTCCACTGTAAACAATACAAGTGTCGTCTGCTTTTCTCCTTTGACAAGTGTACTCCCAGAAAAAGCAGCTTCTGTCACAATGTCATTTTCCACTGTCAGCGGAGTGAATGCATCTGCCTCCACATAGTTCAGCTTGATATCTCCACCCTTTACACTTTTATCATCCATAAAAGTTGCATTATCCAGTCTGATATAGCATGCTGCAGTTCCATCTGCTGAAGTTTTTTCAAGTTGCTTGCGATACTGTGTATTAAACTGATTCTTATTCAATACATCTTTCACAAAATCATACTGATCTCCATCTCCTGCGTTGATCTCCAACACCTCACACAGATTCGCATCATCCGAACAGCATCTTTTGCCAAAATTTAATCTGGTCAGCTCATATTGCTGTCCATTAACCGTTTTGCGCTTATGAAAATTATCAATTACTCTGTTGCTATACCAGTCATCACATATCTGAATTTTTCCCAGTGCATTATCATTCACTGTATATCCCTTTGTCTGTAAGAAATTTTTAACGCATCCTTCCATGTTCTTCTCCTTCTGTTGCACCGGTGCAACTTTGCCTGTCTAAGTCTACATACTCCACAAAATCCAACCAGGTGTAGCATTCCGCATCCCACCAGTCATTACAGTTACCTATATTTTTATCTTCTGGCTGGTTTGGATGGTCCTCGTCCCATTTTAGGCTTCCTATTGCCTTTCGCAGATGTTCACACTTCCGATTAATCTTTATCCGGCCGGTATTTAACAACCTATCCATTGTTCTTGGTCTTTCCGATATTTCATTCTTTCGACATCCCTTTATGTTCTGATATGGTAGTCCTGCCTTTTTTGCAGCACTCCGCAAGCTGTTTATCATTGTTGTGCTGGCACTGTCCGGGAACACCCAGTCGATTCTCTCGTATTTATCTCTGCATCGGATATAGAACTCCACAAACTTTTTGCAGATCATGTCCGCATCAATGTCGTTTGACAATGGCAGAAAATCCTCTTCTGCTGTCCGCATGTCATGATATCTATTAAAATACAGTTTTAGAACATACGTTGTCATAGATCCATTTCCGCCAAAGTCAATACCCAGCGTTACCTTGAATGGTTTATGTATCAATTTGCCATATGCATCTCTTGCAACTAGCGGATCTTTTTCCTCATCATACAGATATGGCTCGTTATTGTTCGCAAACTTAGGAAATACGATTCCCTCTGCAACCGCTCGCTCTCCCTTTATATCACGCCGGTACCACACCGTATCTTTCTGATAGGTGATGAGCACTGCCCGGATCTGCTCGTCCGTCATGCTCATATTATCAACTAAAGTAAAGTGCCCATAGTTATAGCCATAATCCGAATGCAACACCTGCTGTTCCTCATGAAATTTCAAGATATCTGTGTAATACCAGTGTTCTTCCTCTTTAGGATTCAGGTCGTGAAATATCTTCCGGTCAGAACTGGATAATGTTCTGTCAAATACCTCTTTCAGAAATTTCTGATGACATTCGTTTGCTTCTGTCACATATGCCATACCGTATGTATTACCCTTGATCAGCTTCTCGTCACCATCTTTTCCGCCACCGGATACCAGCACGACCTTCTCTCCGGTTTTTGTCTGCACATACACACAGTCTCTGTCCTTGTATTTTCCTTCCCGACATCTTCCTTCAAAGTAATTCAGCAGGCCATACCCATCGCAGTCAAGAATATTCAGTTTTGCCGTTGCATTTGACACTCCTGCTACCAGGTGGATCTTGTTCTTGTGTGTTTCTAAAAGCATGCAGAAAATTAATGTCTGCAGCACATTCTTCCCACCACGTTTTCCACCCTCCGCCACATTAAACCAGCTGTGCAAGCAGCGAAGAAAATATTGATATTGCCGTTCACTGAACGGTGCCGGCTTATTCATTTGCCTGCTCCTCGAAATCTTCTATTTTTCTGTTGGCTACCGGATTTTTCAGGATGTCTGCTATAGTCTGCATGTTTTTCAAAATATCCTCTGTGCTATTATCATTTGCTTCGGCACGTTTCTTTTCATATTCTGCACGGTACTTGCTCTCGGGGTGCATCAGGAAATACTTTGTAAGCCAGTTAATAGCCTTTTGCCGGTCCTCCAGTTTTATGGATACACCATATTTTCCATCCTTCACCTCCCGGATCAGCTGTGTATCCGTATTTACTGACGCTTTTAAATCGACAGCACTGATTGATTTCTTCTCCTGCGTTTCAGGATCTGTATATTCTTTTTCACTGAATGTCAGGTAATTGCCAATGTCCGCAAATGCTATTCGCATCTGCAGTTCTACTATATCCTCGGTGCCTGTAACGATCTGCTGACGCTTCAATTCCTTCAGACGTTCTATCTCATTTTTTATCCGAGTATTTCCGAGTAATGCAGGACCGTTTGTAAGTGCCGTACTATACTGGCATCCATAAGCACTCTGGTAACTCTGCGTTGCATTAAACGTTCGACTGTAATATACGCAGAAAATCTGCTGTTCCGGGGTTAGGTCATCATTCTGCAGAGTATCCTTCGTGCCGTCGTCAACAGAATACTTTTTTACCTGTTTTTTCTTAACCGAACGTTCGCTTTTGGAAGCCGAACGTTCGGCATCCCATCCATGCGTACTTTTCCACCGGCGCACCGTCCCAGGAGGCACTTCCAGGGCATCGGCAATGTCTACCAGTTTCATTCCTTGCTTATACATTTCATGCGCTTTATCACATAGTGGATTTTTCTTCGCTGACACCTGCTGCCTCCTTCCTGAGAAATAAAAAGAGCCGATACACGGACTTCTCCATGTATCGGCTCTTTGGCTCTAGTTAATGTTGCTAATAATTATAATTCAAATCTATAAAACGCACACTAATTACTATTAGCTACTAATATTTTAGTTTTCATCATGATAAATATTATATTCTCTATCTACAAATTTTATTAATCTATTTACAGCCATAATATAATCTCGAGTATATGCTACTATTCTTGCATATAATTCTTCATTTTCTTCAGCCTTATCCATGAGAGCACGGTTAAGCCGCATCTCGGCGTTTCTAAGATCTACATATACTCTATGAGGAATAACACTTTTTAATGACTTTTCTCGTTCTCTCACTGATTGATTCAATATTTCCTCTACATAATCAACCGGAAGTATTTTCTCCGGGTTTCTTAACAGCATTTGTTGAGAACGTAATAAATCAAGCATTTCTTCTAAAATTGCTGTGTTTGTATCTTTCCTTCCTTTTTTGGGTTCTTCTTCACCTCCTGAAACCTTTATAGATTCAAATGCGGCTTCCATCTGAGGCCAAAATGCTTCATACATTTTTTCTAATCTAGCTTCATCCAATCCACTCTCACCAAGAGATGCATTTATAGATTTGAATAATTTATAAACGTCATTCTTTTCTACCACTGTCATTTGAAATTGTAATATAGGACTATTTGTTATATCTGAAGTTTTTAATCTGAAAAGTAAAGGACACACCTTTGCTTTGTCGATAGCCTTAGACAAAGCACCCGCTTCAAAATTAAGCCACTGCGATTGAAGATTGTCCCTCGTCACACATAAAATTCCAAAAGATGCCTCTTCTAACTCCTTTGCTATGTCAGTACTCCATCTTGCTCCCTTATCAATATCTTCAGACGAAAAATAAGGCTCGACATCTTGGATTATACAAGGTATCCATTCTTTCAAGATCTTTGCAACTTCAAAACTTGTTTCTCCAGACCAACTAATAAATACCTTCATATTGTTTTCTCCTTTGTAGCTTTTTTCTCTATAAATAGTATACACCTCTTTCTTGTATCGTTCAATTTATTTTATTACATATGATATTAAAATATCTTTGTCAAATTTAATTTTTATTATTCAATTTTTACATAGTAGCCACTCTCAACCTAAAAATAGATTTCATGCACTCCTGATCTTCTGCCACATAATGCTGGCCCGCCGTACTCCTATCCTTGTGCCCCAGATAATGTCCGGCATCCCATACGGTACCGCCCCGCTTACAGATATTGGTGGCCGTGGTCTTTCTGAAGAGATGGGGATATACCCGGCGTTCAACCTCCGCTCTGCTTGCGATACTCTTAAGTGCACTACGGATCCCGGCATCTGACAGGCGGTTATCCTTCCCGCGAGCACACCTATCTGACACAAACAAAGGATCTCGACTGTTAATACCACATCCACGCTCCTGGATGTACTCCCCGAGGTACTTAAGTGCAATGTCATCAAGGTATACGGTCCGATAGGTACGGGTCTTTTGTCCATACACTGACACGGATCCGGTGCGCCAGTCTATGTCATTCACGTTGAGCCGCTCCGCTTCACCTACTCTTATAGCTGTGCTCCGCAGCAGTTCCATCATAGCGCGGTCGCGCTTGCGGATGCAGCCTGTCTTAAGTTCTTCATATTCTTGCGCTTCCATATGATCTACCGGCTTCTGAATCTCTGGGTAAATTTCAACGCTTTCCACGGGATTCTCCATCACGATCTTGCTTTTACGCATCCATGTAAAAAATGCGCTGAGGTGCCGCCGCTGATTATTTAGTGAAGTATTGCTATTGCACCCTTTAATGCTATTAAGCCATCCCTCTACATCCATGCTGGTGATCCTTGTAAGGGGCTTTTGACAGTAATCTGTGAGCCGACGTACCGCATCTGTATACTGCCTGACGGTCTTGTCTGACAGCTTTGGTGCCTTTTTGAGCATAAAGAGATCCATAATATACTCATTAGTGTTATCCACCGTAGCAAGCTCTGTCTCCGGAACCTCTACCTCTACCTTTGTCAGTTCATCGGTGAGGACTACACCGAGCAAATCCAGCTCCTGGCTGTCCAGATGATAACGCATTTTCAACATGATGTTGTTCTTGACCTGTTCCTTGATGTCCATATCCGTAACCCTCCACAAATTTCTTGTCTGGAGATCACCGGTGTGGTATAATACTTCCAGACGTGAGAGCGGTACAACTTACTTTGGTCGGTGGGTGTACCGCTGTTTTATTGGCATCGATTGCAGGCTCCTCTGCAGTTGGCTCTAAAATTGTGTATGATACTTATTACTCTTTTTCTATCACTCCTTCACTAACTTTTCAGGTCACTCCAGATGCGCTGTCCAGTGCCGGATATCTACCGGATCAATCACTTCCGAACATTTAGGACATATAGGATATAAACCTTTTCTGCGATTTTCGTCCATGTCCCGGAATGTTTTATTCCTCCTCATCCGCTTGAATTCTGCATCTGCCATTGCTTCGTATAGCTTGGCTTTAGATAGCATTTTTCGCTGTGCATCCTCCAGCTGCTCATATCTTTTAGCCAGTGTAACCAGCGCATCAAAGGCATCTATTGTAGCACCGCAATCTTGGCAGCTTACAATCCTGTTTACCGTATCGACCTCGTAATGAGGTGGATTGCATTTGCAAAGCTTTTCTCTTCCTCGCTCGATTCTTACCAAATTGAAGAAAATAATCTCATTGTCCATAGTATTCCTCCATTAAATCCTAATAATTCAGTTCAAACTAATGCCCGCTCCTTAGAATATAAAATAACATCTCAGTTATGGATCTTTTTCGCTCTCCCTGTCTGCATGGTAATATTATTTCAAGCTTCCAACCTGTATCTGTATCCAGCGGTGTAGGATTCTCGTATTCATCCGCAGGTTCTCTATATTCCGGTATTGCAACCATTATCCCGTAGTATAGTGAAGAGTTTGGACTGCATTCTCGGATATGCTTAGCTAGTTTTCCGCTTCTTAAATCCTCTTGGATGTTTTTGTAGCAATCCATAGTAGTAACTATATAATTCTTTTCTCCTAAGAAGTTCAGTCCATTTCCACTAAATACATCCTCTTTGCAGCTCTTGATTTCATAGCAAGTGAATATCCCTTTTTCTATCGCACTGATTGCAGTTACTCCAGAAGGCTCAAATTGCATGAAATCAACTCTTTTAACATCACTTGTTCCGTAGTCTATGCTCACTTCGCTTGCGTAATACTTTCCTCTTTTGCAAAGCCGATCAGTGACCAACAGATCTCCCAGGAATTTTGTTATTTCTCCTCGTTTCATTGTTCCTCCACTAAATCCTAATATTTCAGTTTAACAATGATAGCCTCTTTCCAACCATCTGTTTCTAAATGGGGTTTTGGTGTAAATCGTTCCATAGTAATCATCTTCACACCATCCACAATGTTGGTCTACATATTCATACAAACCAAAATCATCCCTTTGCGGTCTTCTTGCCACTTCATATTCTTTTAATTCCTTTGTTTTCTTATAGAGCTTATTATCTCTTTCATAACATTTTTCCAATGTTATGTGTTCGAGATCTTGACCGTAATCATAAAAAACATCATTGTATTTTTCACAAAAATTCATCCTCACTTTATTATGATGCGCTATTCTTAATAGCATAAATAGCACATACCATTTATCAAATAAACGTTTCATAGCTTACCTCCATTAAATCCTATTTATATGATTAACGATATCTGTCCGTTTTCAACTTCATAATTCATCCACAGTGTTTCCGTCCTTGCACGTCCTCCCTCTGCTCTGGTATTCTTCTGAACCTTATTCCATCCCTGAAGTACATCGTTATACATATCATTATCATATCCTGATAGAAGAATTTTTCCCGGATGTTTAACCAGCACGTTTAACAATTTTTCATGATCTGCATCCTTCATTTCATGTTTATAAAGATAATTTTTCCGAGTTCCGTGTAAATACGGCGGATCTGCATAAATAAAAACATCTTCCGTATCATATCTTTTTATCAATTCTAAGGCCGGTAAATTCTCAATTTGAACTCCCTTTAGCCTCTCAGTAGCCAGTTTCATTATTTCAGGCAGTTCGCTCCACGCTCTGGCCGGATTTGGAGAATTAGTCTGTTGGCCTGATTTAAAACCATTCTGGTACAAATTACCGCACCCAAATCCCATCCAGCATTTAACAGCAAATCGTCTCGCTTTCTCTAAGTCATCATAAGATGGTTCATAAGCTGCCTTATACTCTGACCTAGAAAATGGTGTAAATTCTATCGCGCGTTCCAGTTCGTCACTTCGATCTCTCAATATGCGGAAGAAATTTACTATTTCTTCATCGATGTCATTAACTGTCTCAATGTGACTGCGCTGCTTATTAAAAAACACCGCCAAGCTACCAGCAAAAGGTTCTACGTAAACATCATGCTTCGGTATGTATTCGCATATCCAAGATGCAAGACGATTCTTTGCTCCCGGATACTTTAATATGCTTTTCACACTTTCACCTTCCTTTGTTAAATCCTAAGTTAGTTATCTTCGTCACCTACGTATATTGCCAAGCATCCCATTGCATCTGACAAAAATTCCATGTCCTCCTCATCGGTGCTGACCCGCTCTTCTGGATACCTGCTACCGCAATACGGACAACATATTCTCTGACCTTTAGTATTTGCCTTTTCTACCGCCGCTCTTCCCCCTATGAATTCATCACCGCAGAAGCCACAGTGAAACTTTACCAAATCATCTGCATACATTCCTTTTTCCCATCTGTCATCTCGATACATTACCTCTCCTCCAGTCCTAATTTAGCTTATTAACCGCTGTCCGCATTTCGGGCAGTATGCATCGTTCACTTCTGCGTCATTGCATCCGTTTTCCTGTAAGCAGTTGGGGCAGATGTATTCGTCCACATGGATCTCGCGGACTTTCATAGGGATCTGCTTCCTAAGAGCCTTTATTCCCATTTGTGCGGCTGCATAAGTCTCATCTGCCACAGGGCAGCAATGCCAGCTATTCAATTCTTCTATTGCGTCGCTAATTGGAGTAATATCCATAAGTCCAGCAACCTGATCCGTCGCTTGTCCTGTGTACAACGCATATTCATTCATAATTATTTGGATTATGCAATTATCACAGTCACCTGTACATGACTCTGATCCCTCACACGGCATCTCTACATCGTCCGGGACGCTTTCTCCTCCGCTTGTAAGTGGATTCGTCATGGTACAGCATTCTTCCGGCACCCATACTCCTTCATCAAATTCAACCATTTTTATCATTTTGCCATCTCCTTTCCCTGCCATTCCAATCCCATCATGGTCAACTCACCGTAAGAAAAGCTCCTCTTAAATCCGGTTTTGCGGTCGCGTGCCTGGACCATGTATGGATAAATTGCGGTTACCTCGTATTCTCTGACCTCGCTGATAAATCGGTGTTGCCCTCTCCCGCGGGTCTCCAGCGGTTCCTCGATGGACTTGTGTGTTGTCTTAATTATGTCGCCTATATGTACATTATGGATGCGCGGCGCAGGATCCGGCAGAAGATTGCCGTCCCAGTCCTTATACTCCTGCATTGTAGTCTCCTTCCCGGACGACTGCTGCCTCTTGGTATCAACAGCCGCCCCGTGGCTTCGTTTACAGTGTCTATTGTGATTCACTTTATCCAAAAGGCTTATTGATTTTTCTGGGCTGCCAGTGCTTTCTGTACGGCAGCATAGTAATTATTCACTCCTGCAATCAGGATCTCCGTCTCGGTCTTTGCCATTTTTTCGGCGCAGTATTCCAGTCGCCGCTTTTCCTCCGGCGTCATCCGAATGATCTTGCTTATTGTTCTGCTTTTCATCTCTGCGCTCCTTTCGTGTATATACAAATTTGTATATACATTATTTCCATTTGCTGTAGGTCAGGGCATCCTCGCTCCAGTCCGGATAATGGTCCTGCAAATACGCTCGGAAGAGTTGCAGCATCTCCTCCCGTCTGCCCTTGTTGCCGTTATCCAGCATCTCATGGTGACTTTGGCAGCCCAATGCACCATTCTGCGGGATCCCGAGACCACCCCGGGAGCGCGGTATGTAGTGCATGATGCTCTGCAGCTGCTGTCCGTACCAGGTGACGTCCTCCATGTGATATCCCATACGGCAAAAGATGCACTGGTACAGATCCCGCTCCTTGATGCTCTGACGAGAGGCGGCATTAAACTCCCTCGCTCTCGCCTGTTTCGACATTTTCGCCATCCGGTCCGCCTCCTTTGCTGAGTTTTTCCAGTCTATCCAGATAGCCGGAGATATCAGACAGCTGCTGTCTGGCCGCAACGATCAGATCCATCTCGACATATCGTACCAGGTTCTCCACGCTGCCACGGATGGACTGACGATAAGCTGTGCGCTGGTCTCCTTTAGATGGGCAATATTGCGGAAAGTCATTTTCGATGTCGGTCTGCCCAGGTACCTGCTCTTCCGATCCCATGGTGTCGGTATTCTGATCATCCGCGTCAGTTTCCCTGGAAGACGAGTCATTTACCTGTGTTTGCGGCTCTTCCTGTGCCTGTCCTGTCTTAAAATAGTCCTCCGATAAATTATAAGGATCCCCAGCCGGTGCTGTCGGCCGGAACAGCCAGATCTTTTCTTTTGCCGTCTGCTCCACCAGTTCTCCGCACTCCGTTGATAAGGTATTCATCACAATGTCACCGGGTTTATATGTACTGGGCCACTTGCTCTGCGGTATTGCCGGCGCCTGCTGCCTCTGTTCTTCCACAGGTTCCGCAGTCTTCTCCGATGCTTTTACCGGTTCCGGTTTCTTCGGCTGAGATACCTTCGTCTCTTTTCTAGGTGCCGGTTTCTTCTCCTCTTTCGGTTGCACCGGTGCAATTTTCCTTTCTTCCGGCCACGGCTTTCCATAGAGCTGCTGCCACGCTTCCTGATAGGTGGCACCGCCACTGACCAAGTGCCGCCATACCTCCAGCAATCGATTCCATGTATATTCCTGCTTTTCTCCTGTTCGCATATTGATCAGTGCAACGCTGTCACCATTGTTATGGTCCTTTAGGGATAGGTTTCGTCCGCCCATCCCCTGGATACGCATGGTGTACATCCTCTGTCCGGCCGGTGTCATGATCACCTGCAGATCTTCCGCTGTCAGTCCCGTTCTGCCCGCTGTCCAGATCTCCTTATACAGCCTCGGAATCTCCTCACCATCCTGAATATCCCCGGCTAGCTGTCTCACTGCCCTGCACAGATCGTCCTCTGCTTCCTCCATCACAGGATCCTGTCCTTCCATCATGATTTCCAAATCCGTTGTCTTATTCTCTTCATCAATCTGGTTCTTGATCTGCTGGATCTCTGACTTACTGTAGTCCGGTGTCAGTTCCTCATTTACCGTATCCGGCAATTGCATCATGAGTGTCAGTTTGGAATACCCGAAGCCACGGTACATCTCCTGCAGTCGGTCACTGTAACCGCTCTCGGAAAACTTTTTGTTAATATTTATAAATCTGGACACCTGCGTCTTGTCGATGTTGTACTCCGCCTGTGCGAACTCTAAGACAGAGCTATAACCGGACTCTTTCAGGATGTCCGTATCCTCCGCCAGTCTCAGCAAGTATCCGATCCGGACAAATCCCTCCGCTGTTTTGCTCAATTCAGAATCCAGTTCTGCCTTATATTCCTGATATGTTTTATATCTTTCTACTACGCTTTCCATATGTTCCTCCTTTTATCCCGCTATGCAGGCAACTGTATGTCTGCTGTCTTTTTCCGTTCTGGTCTTTTCCACCTTACATCCCATCTTTTCTATTGCTGCCTTCTGTCTTGCCTTTAATTCTGCTTCCCGTTTCTGCACTGTTTTTGTCCATTTCTCCAGTACCTTCTCTATCTTTTTTTCATCCGGTTTTCTGTCATATGCTCCGTACCATTGCAATACTTTTCCTGTCCATTCCACTTCCAGCGTATAATATGGTATTTGTTCTCTGCCTTTTTTCCGGAGGAATATAATATAGTGTTCCCTTTTATCCATGTTGTTTATGTATCGATCTGATGCTCCTACACAGTGATGCTGTCTGCGTCCCTCTTCTGTGATGTCCGATGCCTTTTGTGGTACAACAATACAGTAATGCGGATCATCAAAAGCAAAGTGCTCTACATTATCCTTATAGTCCCTGGCAATATTTCTGTACTTTCTGTCCACCTGTATATCCCGGTATCTTGCTTCATTCTTGTTTTTTTCTTCCAGATACCTGTCATGGTATGCACGCATATTAGGCTGATGGCATACAATTTCATCACGTATATTCATATCAAAATTTACTGCCATATCCAGATAATCACTATATAACTGTATGATCTCATCCCCTGTGCTGTCTTCCTTCTTTACCTGTGATTCCAGATAGTTCAGCATCCTCTGAAGATTCATTCCTGTCCTGTCTACGAGTTCAAGTGCCTTATCTATATTTATATTTTTCTGCAGCATAAACTCTATATTATGGTCTGTTATCTTACTTCCAGTGTGTTGTTCCCATTGTAAAGCTTTCAGTACTGTGAAATTCCCGTTCATTTTCTGAAATCTGCGGAAATGAGCCATGTCTAGTTTCAGCACTTCGTTAATTCGATTTCTGTTTTTATCAAGTAATCCTGTCAGTCCGCTGCCTTCCAGTATTTCTGTCTCCAGAGTTGTCAGCTTGCTTTTCTCCAGATATTCAATGTATGGGTTGTTGTAGAGCGTGTTCAGCAGTCTTACTGCATTGACATTGCACCTGCTGCCTCCCAGAAATATTTTCTTCAGATCGGCTCTTCTGAAATTTTCTTTTCTTAATTCCTTTTTCAGATTTGCAGTATACATCCTCCCTACATAACACGAAGAATAATAGTACCCGTAATAATAATTTCTCCTTGCGTCATGGCACCATCTGGTGATCCCTGTATATCTGAATTCACCATATTCAAATGTTTCCATTTCCTGGAATCTGTTATCCAATCTGATCCGGAAATCCTCGTATAAGTGCACATCGATATTTTGCCATCCTTTTTCATGCCTTCTTTCAGCTTTTACATTGAAATTTCTCAGAATGTATCCACTGTCATCTTTTAACCTCTGCAAGAGTAATACATCACAATTTTCTATTACATACTTCTGCTTATTCCACGATCTGTACGTTGCTGTTACTCCGCATTTAGGACACTTTATTGTTTTTCCGTGCTCAGGTCTTTTCGGCCGAGCTGGTGCGTCCATCATGCTATCACAGTGCGTGCAGTACATCTTCTGCATCTGTTTTTTCCTCTCCGGCATATAAAACATGGTTTCTTTCAGGCAGTTCTTTGTAACCCATTGTTCAAAATTTTTCGGTATGTCTGGTACTTCCTTCATGACAGCATCAATCTGCTCCATCTCGTTTTTATACTTATGCAACAGCCGTCCCTCACAGATGTCACTCTGATAATCCAGCACTGCCTGCCATACATTCTTATTGATTCCAGTGTTGAAATACTGGTTTATTAAAGCCCTGTCCGCATCTGTCTGCCATTCTAGTTCCGTCACGCACGTCGAATAGGCCCTGCTAAGATTATTTATCTTTGCCGTCAACCATTTCTCCGTTGTCACATCCCATGTGATGTATTTCTCATTTTCTTTGTCCACGTAGATCTCATATTCCGGCTCTCTTTTTTTCTTAATCAGCTGTTCTCTTGTGAACAATGCCACCTTAAGGATTCCATCCTGCACGACAACCCTAAAATATCTCCCGTACTTCCTGTTTTTTTCCTTATACTCGTATCCCCAGTCATTTTTCCGTACAACTGTTGTCTCCTTATCATTTTCTGCAATTTTTATCATTCGCTCCGTTGCCTGTAGGACCGGCATCTGCAATAATTCTATTTTTTTCATTCTAATCGCCTATCCTTTGATATAATATTCTGTGATGATTTTTCTGGCTGTACCCATTCCTGGAATGCCCAGTGTGCATCTTCCGGCCGTCACACCTGCTGCCTTCATGATTTTCTGATCAACGGGAATCTGATGTTTAAATGACCAGGTAAGCAGGGCAGCTATACATCCTTCCAGACTCTTTCCTTTCCGCCGCACTGCTTTTTGCATCTCCGGATCTTCTGTGATTCGGATCAGAATATACTGCACCCAGTCCTCCATGATTTCTTTTGGCTTCAGTTCCGCACTTTCGATCTTGATTTTTCCCTGTGCGGCCATCAGCGAAGATGCCAGCTCATCTACTGCACCATCCATGTAGTCCAGTGCATCTTCCTTGGCCAGACCATTTTCAACCGCCAGGGCAATCAGCGCCTCTTCATCCCCTTCTTCCTTCTGACCTGCTGCCGCTCTGTTCAGTTCTTCCACGGAGTCAAATTCTCCAAATTTATCCCACATATTCGTCTCCTTTCCCGGTTGCACCGGTGCAACCGTACAAGCATTGTGTACGGTTCATTTTTCTGTCAAATTGTTATATTTTCCATATTTTGTTGACGTCAACAAAATAGTATCTAACATTAGTGTTCTACTCATGCTGTCAGCTTTTCGGCACTTCTGCAAAAATGTCTTTTAATGCCCGTTTCAGTGGCAGATTAAACCGCATCCACTCTGCATATTCGTGTTTTTCGCTTTCCGCCAGCAGAATGTGACCACCGTCCTCAACCTCCTGGAGGAGCATTTCCCACAATACGGCATTCTTCACCGGATTGCCCTTTGCGCTCTTCCAGCCATCGTGCTGCCACTTCTCCGTCCAGTGCTGCTGTATGGCTGCTGCCACATTGCTACACTCGGTGTGGATCACCACAGTGCAGGCATAGTTGAGACGCTGCAGTGCATCCCGGATAGCGTAGAGGACTGATGCGCTCTCCGTGGTATCGTCATACTCTGCGATCTGCGGAGCAGCTTCGTAGTCGCTTCCGTTCTTGCGCTTAGTCCTCATGATGTACATTACCCGGCCGGAGCCCTTTGCAGATCCCCGCAGAGTCGTGCCTATAAAGATATCCACTACTTTCAATTCATTTTCCAAAATCAACACCTCCTTACCCTGTTCGGCGGTTTCTTCCGCTCGGTGCTTTTAAGTCTGATCAGTGTGTAACTCCGGTACAAAAATCCTGTGACCGGATTGATGCCTTCATGGATCCGGGCTATGTAGTATCCCTTGGGTGGCTTGACTTCCGGCTTCCATCGGACCAGCTTGTCCGTCTTAGGCTCCGGAAGCGGCATATTGCGACTGGTATTATAGGAGGACTCCGCAATTCTGGGCTTGCCTGGTGTGCCGTCCGTCTTGACCTCCGCTGTGTGCTCGTCCTTGGTCAGATACCCTGCCAGCTGTTCCATGTCGTCGCCAGTAAACTTGCTATTGCGGATTTCTGCCACATAGGTGCCGCCCTTTGTCCATGCCTTGGTTACGATAGCAGTCGCGTCTCCCTCCGGTGTCTGCTTGATCACAAGGTGTATGTGCCAGGCTCCCTTAGTTCCACGCTCAATATTGCGGATCCAATAGAGTGGGGCCCCTCTCAACCGATAGATCTTCCGGACCTTTGCCATCGCCGCCTGAAAGTCCTTCAGTGCTCCTGCCATATCTGGTGGACGGTTCCCAACCTCATAGGTCCATGTGATAAACAGGTCTCCCTGGTCAAAGTACTGTATCAGTCTCCACCGGCACAGCCTTGCCTTATTCCTACGGTTGATCAGCCGCACCTGTTCCTTCGTTGGCTTCTCCTTCTTCTGTCTGGTCTTACCCTTTCCCCCATAGTTCCCATCATGGTACTCTTCTACATCCAGTACATCTCCATGCCTTAGCCTTATTTTCTTTCTCTTAACCATGTCTCTGTATCCTAACTTTAATATCTTTATCAAGTGCGCAGGGGCTATCGAAAGCCCCATTTTTCTTGACTTTTTTGGCTTACAGAGTTACAATAATCTTGTCTATATACGTAGCTCTGTGAGCTGGCCGGCATCGCCAAATGCCGGCTTTTTTATTGCTCTGCGTAGACAGGCTCTACTATGTAATTATCCGGTGACCAGTAGTACCGCTTTTTGCCTGTCAACAGGTACTCCACGCCCTGGATCTCCCTGTCGTAGTACTCCACCGTGCGTTTAAAATCTGCCCTCTCACGCTGCAGGCGGTCCAGTATGACCCGGACGGCATCATCGGTGATCGTGATGTACCTGATGCCTTTCATCATGACCAGATGTGCATCCTGGTATCGCTGGAGCACGTACGGGAAAACTTCTTGTGCCTCATGGTCAACCAGCATCATCAACGGCTGCGTTGGTGTCTGCTCCAGCCTCTTCATAATCTCCTGCACTCTCTCGTCTTTCACGCATCCTGCCTCCTCTCAACCATGCTATCCTCAGCTCCATAATTCGTGCCCTCCGGCGCTTTTCCTGCCATTTTTCTGCCTGATTTTCCAAAAAAAGCAAAAAAATAAAAAGCACTGTCGCCAGTCCCATGATTATGGCGATCTGCTCTCTTACTTCTGTTGTCTCAAAAACATCCCTCAAAATCCACGCTCCGAGGAATGATATCACGATATCTTTATACATCTGTATCCCCTCCATATATCTGTTTTCTCAGTTTCTGTATTGCGGTCAGTCTGCTATTACAGAGATCCTCCATCAATTCCATCGTGCTCAATAAGGACTTCCTCTGTTTATCATTTGTCGTAATAATCTGCAAACCTTCAAAGTTATAATATTTAGCCTCTGGGACTGACTTCTTTACTTCTTCATAGACTTGCGTAGCCAGTTGTAAATTACATGCCTCCCAGTATTCGTGGCCATCTTTGTACCGTAAAACTTCGCTGACAAAATAACTGATGTCTCTCATACTTATCCTTTCTGATCACACCCTCTGCGTGGTGCCCGGCGCTGATCTACCGGGCCCACCGGAAGGAGGTCGGCATGCCGTCATAGCAGTGACATGCCGTCAATGGGTATGTGGTGCTAAATACACCACGCACAGAACGTGATCTATTATGCTTGTCCATGCCCTCTACGTGGTGCCCAGGTGGGGAAACCTGGACACACACGCTAATTGTGTAAGGGGAGTGTGGTGTTGGGAATACACCACGTACAGGGCACGGATACCTGTGGTTACAATAATTTCTGTTGCAGAAGTTTTGCCAGCATTTCCTCCGGCAGATCCCCACCAGCCAGTTCTCCGACCGGAGCATCTATGATCTCTGCCAGGTCCCACAGATCTCTCAGCCGCATGGATCCCGGATCCTCGATCCGGTTCATCAGCGTTCTTACCTGCACATTCTGCTTCGCGGCGATCTTGTCCTCCGGCACTTTGCTCAGTTCTATGTGCCGTTTGATTCCCGCTCTGGCCCTGGATGCATAATTCTTTCTGGCTGCTTCTGTTTTTAAAAGATTGGTTTTCGGCATCTTTTCACTTCCCTTCTAACTCATCCCTTCTAACTCAAAAATCGCCCACCGCAGCGCTGCCTTGGTGTCCTCGTCAATGTCATCACGCTCCAGCAGAGCATATAATCTGTCGATTCTCTCCATTCCTGCTGCCTCCTTCCTTTATTATTGCTAGTCTGAATCTCCAATCCATTTGTTCTCTTGTCCATTCTGCCTTCTCCGTGATATAATTCTCCTATATCATTTTCAGGAGGTATTAACATGCGTAATCCTTTAGAATCCCTCATTAAACGCCTGGGCTCTATGTATTCCATTGAACGGGACAACAGCTCTGTTGACCCAGTGAAGGGATTGATCAACCAAGAACAATCTACCGGCAAACGATATATAGGTTTTCTTCCCGGTACTGATATCCAAGTTGATGATTGGCTCACAAATCCAAGTGGTGATCGTTTCTATGTTATTGACAAAGAAACTGCAACATTTCAAGGCAAACCACACGAATTACGCTGTTTTATAGAAACAGAAGCTGAACACACAAAAAAGGAACTTACCTCCGGACCTATTTTTAATATTGGCTCTGCAACCGGATCTATCATTGGCACTCAGGTTCATGCTTCCTTAAACTATTCCGATTCCATTAATCAAATGAAGGAGCAGGTGCAATCTTCCAGTTCACCTGACAAAGATGATTTACAGCAGCTTCTTTCATTGCTAGAAATGCTTGTTAATGATCGGATTCCTGCTCAAAAAGGAATGTTCTCAAAATTTTCTGATGTAATGGAAAGAAACTCCTGGATTACAAGCGCAATTTCCTCTACATTATTAGGTTGGCTGATGTCTCAAATACATTGACCTTTCCCTTTATAGTTACAGAAAGCTCTGTGGAACCGTCTGCGGAGCTTTTTAAACTATAATCTGATACCTCTATCATTTCTTTTCCTACTTGTAAAAAATTCCTGCTCTCTTCTTTGTGGATTACTATTTCCACTCCTGGTGCCTCCTTCCCTATAAAATGCACAATATCTTGTTTGTTTTAAAGCGAAGTGTGCATATATTGTATTTTTTATCTTGACATGCGAACATTTGTTTTCTAATATATTATTTAGAACTAATGTTCTTTGCATTGTTTGTTGTGTGTGCCGCTTTCAAAGAAAGGTAGGTGCTTATATGCCTAAACGAGTTAGTGTTACACACGAATCACCCACTGGAAGAAATACAAACTTCCACGATAATTTCACCGGCGCAAATATGACCCGCGCACAATTTGTACGCCAAATCAATAATGGTAATTACGAAAACTATCACGTTAGAAACATCAACGGTGTAGCGACCCCTGTTTCTAATCCTGATGCTTCCAGCCGAAACAACCTCGGCTAATTTTCAACCGGTGCACACACAACCTTGCAACTTTTTTCCTCGATAATATTCTGATCCGTGATGCTTACAAGCAGATTGTCATCTGCATCTGTCACAATAATTTCAGAATACTCACTGTCTCCGATTTTCATTGGCTTCCTCCTTCTTAAATAGTTCATTGGCATCTACCCCCAAAGCTATCGCGATCTTCATAATGTCTATATCTTTGATAATCTTTCGGCCCTTCATCATGGAGCAAAACTGATTTGGAGTATAACCAGCCCTGGCAGCTACCGCAGATTGCTTTAAACATTTCTGCTTAATTATTCTTTTTACGTTAGGTGCTACGATAGAATTCAATTTTGTTCTCCTTTCCTAAAGTTTCTTTAGTTCTTCTACAGAATAACTCATGATTCTTTAGTTGTCAATACATTTTCTAAAATATCTTGAGTTTTTTGTATTTACATTTGAATATTTTTGAGTTATATTATTAGCAAAGAAAGAGGTGTGTGTATGGGTATTGGATATAGAATAAAAGAAGCAAGAGAACGAATGGGGTTAACCCAAACTGAACTCGGTGCCTTAATTGGCGTAACTGGTTCCGCTATTACCAACTACGAAAAGGAAACCAGCCATCCGAAAGAACAAATTATATATAAATTAATGGAAACGTTAAACGTGGACGCAAACTACTTGTTTCAAGATGCTGTTAAGATAAAAAAACAACAAAACGATGTTACGCTGGCAGAATATGACCATATAAAAAAATACCGTGCTCTCGATGAGCATGGTAAAAAGATGGTCGATTTTGTACTTGCCGAAGAATCTGACCGTTGTTCCGCTAGTATTGATCACTTTAGGGGAAATTTCATGGATGGTATCCAAACATGGCCTGCCGATTTGTCTAATGTACCTTCCAACAGAATATCTATTCCAAATGATGCTGTCTGGCTTAGTGCCGCTCATAATGATCACGCTTCGAATTCTGAGGAACAGGAAAAGATGCAGACCGATATGAAACTTCTGAAAAGACCTAAAAAGTAAAAGGATGATGTAATTTGAACTATGAGAACTTACTGCAGGAAGCTGCCGATGAAAATGTATATGTAATAGAAGATGCTCCATTCCAGTCCCGGGCAGACGGTCTGATCCGTAATGATGTGATCGGTATCAATCGGACCGTGCGGCGATCCACACAGAGGGCCTGCGTGCTTGCCGAAGAACTGGGGCACTATCACACTACCGTTGGAGACATTATCGATCAGTCCTCCGATGCCAACCGCAAGCAGGAGCTCCGGGCGCGTCTCTGGAGTTACAACAAACTGATCGGACTACACGGCATCATCTCCTGCCACAAGGCACACTATACTACCTCTTATGAGATGGCTGATTACCTGGGTGTCACGGAGGAATTTCTGCATGAGGCCCTGCAATGCTATCGGAGCAAGTACGGTATCTGTGTGCAATATGATAATTATGTTATCTACTTCGACCCGATAGTGGTGTTGGAGCTGATATAAATACTAATATGAAAAGGGAAAATTATATGAAAAAGAAAATTTGTACTCTGTTAATTGCAACATCTATCTTTTGTACTGCTTGCGGTGCAGCTCCTGCAGATGTATCTGCTACAAGTGAACCTGCCACAGCCGAAACCGCTACATCAGAATCTATAGATACTACAGCTCCGGAAGATATGACTGCTGCCGTAGAATCTCTAAACGAGACCATCCAAGCTGAAATCGACAGCATCGCAAGCAACTATTCTCCGCAGGAAACCACAAAATCTCTGAAAGCCCTGTGCGAGTACCTGGAATCCTCTGATCTTGTCAGTGGTGAACGAATTGAAATGGCCGGAGAAATGATTGGAGCCATCAGTGGTGTGAAATATACCGATTGCAATGTCGAGATTTACGAATATGACACCGATTCCGAGAAATATAAAGATCTGGTATCCACTGGAAAAGTAATGCTTGAAGGTTTCAATGTTGATATCACTCCCTCTGCCATCCATAATCAGTATGTTTTGATCTGTGATGACGCGCCTAACAAGGATGCTCTTATCGATGCCTTTAATTCACTGGATTAGTTGCACCGGTGCAATTTACAATAAAACAGCCCCAGTGTTGGAGCACCGGAGCTGATCCGATCTTACCGGGAAACCCGAATAAAATCACCCTAGACAAGTGCATTTTATCATTTTCCCGGTGAAATTTCAACCCACCGGGCATTTTTATGCCCATTTTTAGGAGGATGATACTATGGCAACACCTTACAAACTGCCCAGTGGATCATGGTGTGTCAAACCGTTTAGCCACGAAGAGCCTGTATATAATGCAGACGGCACTCCCGTCCTGCTGCCGAGTGGAAAACAGAAGATGGCGCGGAAGTATAAAACCATCACTGGGCCCACAAAAAAAGCCGTGGAGCTTGAAGAGGCAAAGTTTAAACTGGAAAAAGAAGAAGAACGAGCGAAGCAGCCGAAGCAAAAGAAAGTAGATTATACTCTTCTCCCTCTCACAGAGTTGATTGACAAATACATTGAGTCCCGGTTGGTCCTGAACAGATCTCTTACTACTATCCAGGATTATAGGTGTATCCAGCGGAATGGTTTTCAGGACCTGATGCAGATTTGTGTCAAAGATATGGACAAGGAACTCCTGCAGGAATCGGTCAATATGGAATCCAAGCGTCCTTGCAACCGGAAAAAAGGTGCGACGCTTTCCCCAAAGCGTCTTCAGAACGAATGGAGCCTTATTGCATCCGTAATCCGTAAGTATACAAGCTCTCTGGATGATGTCCTGCGCAACATCGAACTGCCCGAAGTCCCTGATCGTGTGCCGGATCTGATATCGGCGGAGGCGCTTCTGCCGGCGATCAAGGGCAACGAGTTGGAGCTACCGGTCCTGCTGGCTGCCTGGCTCAGTTTCTCGATGTCGGAGATCCGAGGACTGACAAAATCAAAATCAATCTCTGGGGATCACATCCGCATTGCCGAGGTTGTTGTGGTCGTTGGCGGAAAAGATCACCGGAAGGAAATTGCTAAAAACAAATACCGCAACCGTACGCACCGGATCCCGCCCTACATCAAATCTCTGATCGATAAGGTTCCCGGGGACAGACTCGTAACTCTCACCGAAGCCCAGATCTATCACAAGTGGATCAAGTTCCAAGACGAACACCGGTTTAAACATATGACATTTCACGACCTGCGGCACCTGAATGCATCTGTTATGGCAGCCCTACGTATCCCGGACAAGTATGCCCAGGAGCGCGGCGGTTGGAAGTCTGACAAAATCATGAAAAAAGTATACACGCAGACCTTCTCCGAAATCCGTACTGCTGTTGATGATAAAATCGATGGATATTTTGATAATATTGCAAATCCTATCTCGGAAAATATGCCGTGGGAAAAGTACAGAGCCTGGCTTATCCTTTTTGGCAAAGAAGATAGCAAGAAAAATCAGAAAGAGTTTATGAAATTTATTGAAGAACACCGAATTGCTACATAACCATCCATGTTGCATTTCATGTTGCATTCATGGTGCATTGCGTTGTAAAACCCATGTAAATAGTGTATTTTTATCGCGCATAGTACATTTCGGACGTTATTGCAAACACAGTGTTTATCAGCATTTCCTGTATTTTCGGCATTTCCGTTAAAAATGCTTTGCGGGTTCGATCCCCGTCTCGCGCTTGAAAAAAGAACGATACCAAATCGGTATCGTTCTTTTTTTCGAGCCCTGCCAGGGCTCGAAAGTTCGATGTCTACGCTCCGCTCCGGTCCGCGCAGACCGAGGTCCCCCGGACCTCGTGCGCCGTCTCGCGCTTGATCCTCAAGGCTAAGATAGTACAAATCCGTCTGAAATGATTAGTAAGTAACAAGGTACCGTATGTTCTCGATGTCTCGCGCTCCGTATAGGAGCTTTATTTTGTATGCACATGTCCGCGGGACCAGACTTTACTGGGCTGGGCTTTGTAGGTGGGGCGTCGGAACAGGAGGCTTCGGAGAGCCGGGCCGTTAAAAGGAAAGAGGGGCCAGAAGTAGCTGAAGCCCGCGAAGGTCGGGGTAGTCAAAATAGAGACTGTCACCAGTGTCAGACCGATAAGGAATCCTGGCAATCCCCAGAGCCCTGTTGTGACGACCAAAAGAATGCGGTAGATCCGCAGAGCATCAGCAAATTCGATACTGGAGAGGGACAGATTCGCCAACATAGTGACGGCGGCATAGAAGAGAACTTCGGTAGAGGCCCAGTTAAGGCTGACAGCAATGTCACCAATCAACAATCCACCTACGATAGACAGTGCACCGGAGACACGGCTGGAACTAAGTGCGGCGGAGTATTTGAAGAGGTCTAAGAGGAACTCCACCGCCAGTACATAGAAAAAAAGGCGGAAGGGTGACAGATCGCTGACGGGTGTGAGCTGCAGCGAGGCGGTGATCTCGGGATAATAGGCGGAGAGAAGTAAAAATACCGGCAGAAGCAGAAGACTCACCGGAATGCACAGGAAGCGTATCATGCGGAAATAAGTTCCGGTCAGAGGATTGTTGTAATAGTCCTCCGGACTCTGGGTAAACTGGAAGATCGTACCGGGAAGCAATAAAACGGCGGGAGAATTGTCCACAATGAGCAGAATGTGCCCTTCGCACAGGTAGCTGCATGCCACATCGGGACGCTCTGTCAGCTGGATGCTGGGCAGGGGATTCCACCATCTTTTATGAATCAGAAGTTCTTCTAAGCTTTTGCTGCCCATAGTCAGCGAAGTGATCTGTAACCGGGAGAGTTTTTGCTTCAGAGCTTCTAATAACTCCTCGTTAACCTGGTCTGCCAGATAGGCGATCGCTACATCGGTGCGGCTCTCTGTTCCCAGGGTGCAGATGGAGAAGGTCAGTTTCGAAGAACGCACCCGGCGGCGGATAAGATTTGTATTGAATAAAAGTGTCTCCACGAAGCCGTCCCGGGCACCCCGGGTGCTCCGTTCGGTATCGGGCTCGGAGATACTGCGGACGGGATAGGTACGGACGTCAATGATCACCGCCTGATCGAAGCCATCCACCAGGAGGATGGAAGGTCCACTTAAGAGATTTTGCAGGATATCATCCACAGAGGAGGTCAGTGACACCTGGGCATAGCCGAGCCTGCTCTGCACATAGAGCGGGAGATCGCGGATCTCGGAATCCAGTGTATAGTGAGGATCCTGCAGGTCGGAGAAGATCTGCTGGAGGATCTCGGTATTGCAGAAACCATTGATCCCCAGCCAGAATGCCGGAGTCTCCCCCAACCGGAGATCGCGTGTGATCAGGTCAAAGCTTTTACCCAGAGGAAGCAATCGGTGGAGAAGATCAATATTTTGGGAAAGTTCTGTGGATAATGAATTGTTTTGTGCCATAAAAAGGGAATCCTTTCTGAATAATGATATAATGATTGCATAGACTGCCCGGTGGGTATATTGTATTATTCAGATAGATTCCCCATTATTTTGGTAACTATTCAGTTTATCAGTGATATAATTGCCACAGACCTAACAGGATCAATAAGAGCCCGGAGATGGGATCGGCATATTCTCCGACCCGTTGCAGGAGGACGGAACGTCCCAGGCGGCTCCCCAGTGTCAGGAGTCCGAAGGAACAGAAAAAGGTGGATATCGAGGCAGGCAGAAAAGGAAGTCCGGTAATGCTGGCGGAGAATCCGATACCGATATTATTCATGGAGAGGGCACAGCCCAGAGCCAGCGTCTGCGGGAGAGTCAGATTCCGATGTTCGGCAAATTTTTTCTTTTCCCGGCATAGACTGCTGTTATCTGAAGAACTGCAGCGCCATCTGGAGACCAGCCATTTTCCGACATAGTAGAGCCCGAACAGGATCAGGATACTGCTTCCGGTCCGGGTTGCGATCTCACCGGGGATCAGAGGCAGTAAAAGGTTACCGAGGCTTATAGAGATCACAGTACCGATGAGAGTGACTGCGCTGATCAGCAGATTGTGTTTTGCAGGAAGAGGGACCTTCTGCAGTCCGAGTGCGCAGCCTACCAGAAGTGCATCCAGACTGGCGGAGATACCGAAGAGCAATGAGGGCAGAACAGACATAGCATGCTCCGTAGAAAATATTCTTAATTTTACTATATTCCTGTAAAAATTTTTTGTGAGATACGGCGCGGGGGATGCCTGAGGGACAAAAACGATGAAAATAAAGAATAAAATCATAGAATTTGTAAAAAAAGAGACGGTGCTGACTGCGGCGATGGTGCTGGCAGTATTGTCGGCGGTAATGATCCCGCCGGACACAGAATATATCGGATATATTGATTTCCGGACGCTGGCGATTTTATTCTGTCTGATGACTGTGATGGCGGGATTGCAGAAGCTGGGCATATTTCGCAGGGTTGCCAGGATATTATTGCAGCATACCCACAATGTGATTGCGCTGGCAGAAATTCTGGTATTGCTGTGCTTCTTTTTCAGCATGTTGATCACGAATGATGTGGCATTGATCACTTTTGTGCCTTTTACGTTTACGGTACTCCGTCTGTCCGGAGAGGAGGCTGTCCGGAAACTGGCAGTTCCGGTGGTAGTATTACAGACGATCGCAGCGAATTTGGGAAGTATGCTGACACCCATTGGTAATCCACAGAATCTGTATTTATATGGGAAAATACAGATGTCCCCGATTGCATTTATAAGGCTGATGCTGCCGTATTCTATGGTGTCGCTGCTCCTTTTGCTTATCTGTACGGCGGTTGCGGCGAAACACAGTGACATTGCCGTCAGAGATGTGGCAGGGGCGTTGCAGGCAGAAGATGCCGGGCAGGAAACGGCAGGATGGCGGAGATATCTGCCTGTGTTTTATCTGATATTATTTTTGTTGTGTCTGTTAACGGTGGCGCATATGATTCCCTATCCGGTAACGCTTGGAATTGTGGTGCTTGGTGTTGGAATCATGGACCGCGCGACCATAGGAAAAGTGGATTATTCGCTGCTGCTGACCTTCGTGGGATTTTTTATTTTCATAGGAAATATAGGAAGAATGCCTGCTTTTTGCAGCTTTTTACAAAAAATTATTGAAGGAAGGGAAGTCATGACGGCAGTGGCTGCCAGCCAGGTGATCAGCAATGTACCGGCAGCGCTGTTGCTGTCTGGTTTTACAGAAAATGTGAAAGCATTGATCGTTGGAACGAATCTGGGCGGTCTGGGCACATTGATCGCTTCTATGGCAAGCCTGATCTCTTATAAGCAGGTGGCAAGTCAGATCCCCAGGGAAAAGAAACGGTATTTTGGATGGTTTACAGTGGCCAATGTGGGCTTTTTGCTTCCATTATTATTTATAAACGGTCTGTTATAGTGTGTTTATTGTTATAGAGTTATTTATTTTATTATGTAAGGAGGCAGCATCATGACAGAAGATATGACAATCATTGCAGAAGAGGCATATTCCGCAGCCAGGGAGATCCTGGAGAAAGCTAAGCCGGAGGCGGGAGAACTGTTTGTAGTAGGGTGTTCCACCAGTGAGGTGGGAGGCGCATCCATCGGTACTTATTCCAGCCCTGAGCTGGCAGAGGTGGTCTTCGGTGGAATCTATCAGGCAACGCAGGAAGCAGGCGTCTATCTGGCAGCCCAGTGCTGTGAACACCTGAACCGCGCACTGATCCTGGAAAAAGAGGCAGCTGTAAAATACGGTTATCCTATGGTCAATGTGGTTCCCCAGCCCAAGGCGGGAGGATCCTTCGCTACGGCAGCGTATAAAGCATTTGAACATCCGGTGGCAGTAGAACATATTCAGGCGGCAGCAGGAATGGATATTGGGGATACGCTGATCGGAATGCATTTGAGAGATGTGGCAGTACCGGTGCGTCTCCGGACCGGACAGATCGGAGACGCCCATGTGGTATGCGCCCGCACTAGACCGAAATTCATCGGCGGTGGCAGGGCAGTCTATGACGAAGAATTAATGTAGTGCAATCGTACGAATTTGTAAGCAGGAAGTTCTGAGGGCGGGATCGGGAATTATTTCTGCGGCATTTTGCGGAAATACTCACGGATCCACCGTCCGGATTCATTGAAGTCCTCATCGGTCCAGTCGGAGAGAGTCGTGCTGGCAGCCTTGAAGACACTGCTGCTTTCGTCCTTGTTCGCCAGATTCCAGCAGCAGAAGCTGATCTGATATTTGTTCAGCAGATCCAGCCACTTGGTCGTGGAATCGAAGTCATTGGCACCATTGCCGGAAGCGTCGCACATACCGAATTCACTGACGAAGACCGGAAGATTGTTCTGTGCGCAGGTCTCTAAGCGGTTACGCAGGTCATCTTTGTGGGTGCCTGCGTAAAAATGCAGGGTATACATTACATTATCAAAGGTAAGCGGGGAAGCTGCGGCTTTGTCGATCTCCTGGCTCCAGGTAGGGGTTCCTACGAGGATGACGGCATCCGGCTTCTGTTCCCGGATCACCGGGATGACTTCCTCGGCATAGGACTTGATGCTGTCCCAGGAGGTACCGCTGTTGGGCTCATTACAGATCTCATAGAGCACATTGTCGTTGTCAGCAAAAGCTTCCGACATTTCCCGGAAAAAGGCGATCGCCTCATCTTTGTTCTGATTCGGGTCGCAATCACTTAAAATATGCCAGTCTACGATCACGTACATTCCAAGCTCTGTGGCGTAGGATACACCGTCTCTTACCAGCTGCTTCAGCTGTTCCTTATCACCGCCGGCGCAATAACCGCCGTACTCCGCTGTATACATGGCGAGGCGGATACAGTTGGTATTCCAGTCGTCCCGCAGGGTACGGAAGGAATCATAATTGATATACTGGGGGAACCAGGCAATACCGTGGGTGGACATACCGTAGAGCTGGACAATGTTCCCGTCTGCATCGGTCAGCTTCCCGTTCTCCACATGGAGAGCGCCGTGCTGTCCGAAGGGGGTGGAGTCATCGACAGAGGGCGCCTCGGAAACTGCTGGTTCGGTTTCAGCGGGCTGTGCCCCGGATGCTTCGGAGGACGATGTTTGTTCAGAGGAAGCGGTACTTTCGGAGATGGTTTCCGTGATGGCAGCAGACGCTTCGGGGGAAGCAGATGTTGTGGCTTCATTTGACGTATCCTGCCTGCCACAGCCGGCGAGAGCACAGGTACCTAAGGCTGCCAGTACGGCACAGCTGAGTGTTTTTCTGAAAATAGACATAATAACCTCTTTTCTTATTCGAGTTCGAGAATCAACGAATGAAAATACAAACGATGGGTTACCTTTTTAAACTAAAAAACAAGCACTTACAACAAATATTATAATTGTGTCTGTGAAGCTTGGCAAGAAATGATTGCCCGCGGATAGGAGCTGTGATACAGTTAATGGGAACAGAGTTCGGAATAGAGGACAGAGATGGAGGAAATCTATGCTTCCGCAGTCATTTACAGAGAGAATGCAGGGACTTTTGGGATCGGAATATGAAGAGTTCCTGGCAAGCTTTGAGCATGAGAAATATCAGGCATTGCGTCTGAATCCGTTAAAAAGGGATGACATGTCTGTCATAACAGAAAAAGTAAAGCAGACTTTTCAGCTGCAGCAGGTTCCCTGGGCGGAGAACGGATATTACTATACCAAAGAGGATCAGCCGGGAAAGCATCCCTGGCATGAAGCGGGACTTTATTATATCCAGGAACCCAGTGCCATGGCACCTGTGACACTACTGTCACCACAGCCCGGGGAGCGGATCCTCGATCTATGTGCTGCTCCCGGAGGGAAAAGTACTCAGATCGCATCCGCGATGGAGGGAGAGGGACTGCTTGTCACGAATGAGATCCACCCGGCGAGGGCGAAAATACTGTCGGAGAACGTGGAGCGCATGGGCATCCGCAATGCCTGTGTATTGAATGAGACACCGGAGCACCTGGCGGATATTTTCGAGGAATATTTTGACCGGATCCTGGTGGATGCACCCTGCTCCGGAGAGGGAATGTTCCGGAAGAATGAAGTGGCCTGTGAGGAATGGAGCCCGGAAAATGTGCAGTTATGTGCAGACAGACAGGACGGAATCCTGGAGTGCGCGGCACGGATGTTAGTCCCGGGAGGCAGACTGGTATATTCTACCTGCACCTTTGCGCCTGCGGAAAATGAGGGAAGCATCAGCCGTTTCCTGGCAAAGCATGAGGAATTCGAGATTGTCCCCATCGATAAAAAGGAACTGGGGATCCCGGAAGGCTGCGATGGTATTCCCGGTTGTGTAGAGAATCCGGCACCCGGCATTACGGGGACTTTACGTCTGTGGCCCCATAAGTTACGCGGCGAGGGGCATTATGCCGCAGTATTACAGAAAAAGGGAGAGCTTACGGAAGGATATCAACCGGTGAGTGCCACCGGATCAGAGAAGGGAATTCCGGCGAAGAATCTGACAAAAGACTGGGCAGAGTATTTTAACTTCGCAAAAGAGACCTTTTTGGAGGAGCAGACGATCAAAGCAGGACTATGCACTGCCGGCGAAGGCTTTCTGGCATTTGGCGATAACCTGTACCGCATGCCGGAGAGAATGCCCGGAGTGAAAGGACTGAAGGTATTGCGCCCGGGACTGCATCTGGGCACCTTGAAAAAGAACCGTTTTGAACCGGCGCACGCGTTAGCACTGGCACTGCGCCCAGAGGATGTGAAGCATGTGTGGAAGCTGTCTGTGGAGGAAGCCGCGGCTTATCTGAAGGGACAGACTTTTTCCGCGGAAGGCGAGAAGGGCTGGTATCTGATCTGCGTGGATGACTGTAGCCTTGGCTGGGGGAAGCTGGCCGGAGGCGTCATGAAGAATCATTATCCTAAAGGACTGAGAAAGTGATTAGGCGATAGAGATGCAACGGTATAGATTAACATCCGGAACAACGGTTAGGGGGATGACAGAGGAATAGGTTATGAAAACGGAAATATTATATGAAGATAACAGCATACTGGTCATCCGCAAACCGGCGGGACTGGCGGTGCAGTCTGCCGGAATCGGACAGGCGGATGTGGTCAGCGAGTTGAAATCCCATCTTGCAAAGATTCCTGACGCGGGGAGACCGGGAAAAGGAGAGCCGTATCTGGGCATAGTCCACAGACTGGACCAGCCGGTGGAAGGACTGCTGGTATTTGCCAAAGACAAAAAGGCAGCAGCGGCATTGTCGAAGCAATTAGCAGAAGGTGCTCTGAATAAACATTATTATGCAGTACTCTGTGGATATCCTGACTGCCCGGAGGGGGATCTTGTGGATTACCTTCGCAAGGAAGGTAATGTGGCGGTGGCAGTGACCGGCAGGGAGCAGGAATTTGCAGATGCGAAGATTGCCGCGCTGCACTATCGCATTTTGGAAGAGATCAACGATCCTTCTCCGCTTGCGCTTGCAGATGTAACGATCGGGACCGGACGGTTTCATCAGATCCGGGTGCAGTTCGCACATGCGGGATTTCCACTGTTGGGAGATACGAAGTATGGAATGGCAGCGCTAAAAGAGGCGATGCCTGCGCAGAAATATCGCGGCGTGGCACTATGCGCGTACTCTCTGGAACTTGTCCATCCCGTTTCCGGGAAAAAGATGGGATTCCGGGTAGTGCCGAAGAATCCGGCATTTGCAGGTTTTGCGATGGAGGAATTGAAAAAGCTCACAGAAAATGAAACCGGAATCTCCAAAAGGGGATAAAAAAAGGCTCTCAGAGCACACTAATCCCAAAAAGGGAGTGTGCGGAATGGACTGGGGAGAATTCGGTAAAAACATTATAGGAAAAAAGATGATAGTACTGCTTGCGGTGACGGGAGCAGTCTATTTTTTTCTGCAATATCTGACACCGCTTCTGGCACCGGTGCTGCTGGCGATGCTCTTCGTCACGATATTTGGACCGGTGATGAAACGGATGAATCGCAAACTGCATTTTCCAAGACCGTTAAGCGCCATAGTGCTTCTGATTCTGGCGACACTGCTGTTGGCTGTACTGTTATGGGTACTGAGTTCCTGGGTGCTGGGAAGTCTGCCGGTGTGGATCCGGAGTATGGATGCGAGGGAGCAGGAGTGGCTGGCGATGGTACGGGATCTGTGTCACGGTGTGGGAGAGATCATTGGCGTGGACGCTTCCTATCTGGAAAATACGGTCAGCGGCAGACTGCAGGAAGGACTGGATTCGCTGGAGGAAAATATTCTGCCGGGGATGCTGTCGCAATCCATGCAGTATGTGCGGTGGTTTGCGGAGGTGGGAGGATTCCTGGTGACGTTTCTCATTGCATCGGTACTGTTGGCGAAGGACTATGACGGCATCATGAACCATCTGCTGGATCAGGAGTCCTGCCATGTGCTGCTGGAGGTGATCTGTGGGATTGTCCGCTATATCGCTACCTTTGTAAAAGCACAGGGGATCATTATGTCGGCGATCGCACTGACGGCAGCGGTTACGTTAGGGATCGCGGGGATACAGCATGGAGTGCTGTGGGGGATCCTGGCGGGAATTCTGGATGCACTGCCTTTTATCGGGACGGGGGTGGTGCTGGTGCCGCTGGGAATCTGGCAGCTATTGGAGGGAAGCTTCGGTAGAGCGCTTATCTGCGGTGTGCTGTATGTGGTATGTATTTTCCTGCGGGAGATACTGGAGCCCCGTCTCATCGGCAGGAAAATAGGAGTGTCTCCCATTGCTGTATTAGTGTCGCTATATGCCGGGATCCAGCTGTTCGGCGTCTGGGGGATCATCAAGGGACCGTTGGGATTTGTGCTGATCTACGAGACGTATCATAGCCTGTCTAAGATGTCTGACCGGCAGAAAAACAGAGCGGATTGCTTCTGAGAAAAGATTGACGAAAGAAGTCCGGAAAGCTATCATGAAAGGGAATAAATTTCCGGTGATCGGAGAAGGTTCGGAGAGATGAAGCCTATGGCAAAAAATACAAAACACAAGAAAGCAGAATCCGTAGCAGAGACACTTTGCAGCTTTAGCGGATTTTTATGTGATATCGTGATCAGCGTGTATATGATCGTGATTCTGATGGTACTCCCTCTTTACAATAAAGGATATGCCAGGATAGGAACAGAGAAGGAGACCTTTTTTCTCAAGACTATGACCTATGGTGCGAAAACTTTGCTGCCGGTATTTTTACTGTGGCTGCTTTTCCGGCTGGTTACAGCAGTTCAGAAAAAGGAGTTGTCGAAGTTCACGGAATGGCCGGCGGGATTATGGAAGAATCTGAGTGTGACGGACAGATTTGCCGTATTTTATGGAATTGCGGTTTTAGTATCCTATCTGTTTACGAATTACCGGGAAGAAGCATTGTGGGGGACAGCGTCCTGGCGGATGGGAATGTGGACGCAGCTGGGAGCGGTAATCGTGTATTTTATGATCTCCCGTATGTGGCAGTGGAAGAGCTGGATCCCGGCGCTGGTACTGCCGGTGTCTGCAGTTGTTTTTTCTCTGGGATATGTGAATAAGTTTGGTCTGCTACCGGTGGATCCGGAGTACGTGACCCCTTCCTTTATCTCGACGATCGGAAATATCAACTGGTATTGTGGGTATCTGGTGACGATATTGTTCGGGGGAGTCTATCTGCTGTGGCGGATGGAGGAGAAAATGACCTGGAAAAAGCTGTTGCTGATGGCATATGTGACGATCGGATTTGCCTCGTTGGCGACTCAGGGAAGTAGCAGCGGCATTGTAACCTTCGCGGTGGTCATGTTCGTATTATTCGGGATGTCTGTGAGAGACAGCGGGAGGATGGAAGTGTTCTGGCAGGAGATGACACTGTTTTCCGCAGCGTGTCTGATTACCTGTGTTCTCCGCCGGTTGAATATATTTTCCCGGGAACTGATCCTGGAAGGAATTACAGATCTGCTGACGTTTTCGATTGCAGGCATATTTATGACGATTCTGTCGGGAATTATTTTGTATTGGATACACAGAACCCGGGTAAGACGAAGTTATCCGGAGAAAATGTTACATAGAATCTATTGTGGGATCGCTATTGCGGTACCGGTTATGATATTGCTTGTTTTGTTACTGACGCTGATCAATACCTTAGCCGGTGGTGCGTTGACTCCCAACATCACAGACCCGAATGTGACAAAATGGCTGACGTTTAATGTCAGTTGGGGGAGTGCCCGGGGCGGTACCTGGGCAGCAGGTGCCAGATGCTTCTGGGAGGCGGACTTTCTGCATAAAATATTCGGCGTGGGACCGGATTGCCTGTATGCATTTTTATCCAACGAGGGAAGTGTGGGACTGCAGACGATGGTGAATGACCGTTTTGGCGGGAACCGGCTTACGAATGCACACAATGAATGGCTGACGGTTCTGGTGGATATAGGAGTATTGGGGCTGATCAGTTATGCAGGGATGATGATCACGGCGATCAGAGATTTTCTTCGTGCCGGGGAGAGCAAGATGCTGGTCGGAGCCTGCGGGATCTGTGTGCTGGCATATACAGTGAATAATATGTTTAGTTTTCAGCAGGTGATGAATATTTCGACGGTGTTTGTGATTATGGGGATTGGAGAGAATTTGCGTTCTGCGCCCGAACGATGTGTTCGAGCCAGCTAGAGGACGTAAGTTCAATACATTGAGATAGACAAGATTCGAACTTGCGGTCTTCGCTCCGCTCCGGTCGGCTCAAAGCCGAGGTCCCCCGGACCTCGTGGGTCTCCGCTCCGCTTCGGTCGGTCCAGGCCGAGGTCCCCCGGACCTCGTGGGTCTCCGCTTCGCTTCGGTCGGCTCAAAGCCGAGGTCCCCCGGACCTCGTGAGCCCTCTGCGCCCGAACGATGTGTTCAGTCCGATACAGGTCACAGGTGCAATACGTTGAGGCAAACAAAAATAAGCTTCCACATTTGTGGAAGCTTATTTTTCGTCGTCGCGACAAGATTCGAACTTGCGACCTCTGCGTCCCGAACGCAGCGCTCTACCAAACTGAGCCACGCGACGATTTTGTTAACGCGAATCGCGTCAACATTAAAATAATAAATAAAAACCCATTGATTGTCAAGCAAAAAACGAATATGATAGAAGAAAAAGTTGCAAAAACGATAAAATCACGAAATTAAGAGAGGAAATTCTATGTACAATACAACGGTAACATTGAAAAAAGGAGAGGGCAGAACGCTGAAAGCCGGGGGAATGTGGGTATTTGATAATGAGATCGCATCCATCCTGGGGACGTTTGAGAATGGTGACATTGTAAACATTCATGATTTTGACGGTTATTTTATGGGATACGGTTATATCAATACCAATTCCAAGATCACGCTCCGTCTGCTGGCCCGCAGGAAGGATACGGTGATCGATGAGGCATTTTTTGAGCAGAGGGTGCGGGATGCATGGAATTACCGCAAGGAGACCATTGATACCTCCAGTTGCCGTCTGATCTTCGGAGAGGCGGATTTCCTGCCGGGTATTGTCATCGATAAATTCTCGGATGTACTGGTAGTGGAGTCTCTGGCACTGGGAATCGACAAGTGGAAGCTTGTGATCATTGATTCTTTGAAGAAAGTACTGGCAGAGGATGGCATTGCCATCCGCGGTGTCTACGAGCGAAGTGATGCCAAAGTGCGTCTGCAGGAAGGTATGGAGCGTTACAAGGGCTTCATCGGCGAGCCGTTTGACACGAAAGTAGAGATTGTGGAGAACGGTGTGCATTACATGGTGGATGTAGAGGACGGACAGAAGACCGGATTTTTCCTGGATCAGAAGAATAACCGTGCCGCCATTCATCGTTTCTGTAAGGATAAAAAGGTGCTGGACTGCTTCACACACACTGGCTCCTTTGCATTGAACGCGGGAATTGCCGGAGCGAAGAGTGTTCTGGGTGTGGATGCTTCCCAGCTGGCTGTGGATCAGGCAACGGAAAATGCGAAGCTGAACGGACTGGAAAATACGGTAAGCTTCCGATGTGCAGATGTCTTCGAGTTATTGCCGGAACTGGAAGCACAGGGTGAGAAATATGATGTGGTGATCCTGGATCCGCCCGCATTTACCAAGTCCCGCAATTCCATCAAAAATGCCGTAAAAGGATATCGTGAGATCAATCTTAGGGGCTTAAAACTGGTGAAGGACGGCGGATTCCTGGTAACTTGTTCCTGTTCACATTTCATGGATCCTGAGCTTTTCGCCAAAACAATCCGGGAGGCTTCTCATGGTGCGCATAAGCGTCTCCGCCAGGTAGAATTCAAGACCCAGGGTCCGGATCATCCGATCCTGTGGGCTGCGGACGAGAGCTATTACCTCAAGTTCTACATCTTTCAGGTCGTTGATGAGAAGTAAGAGCTGGGAAGTGGTGGAAATGCTTGATTTACAAGGGCTCGAACGTGTTTGGTGATAAGCTTGCAAACTATGTTCGCTCTTCATAATACGGAAATTTGTAGTATAGATGTAGCGTTTTGTGGTATACTATAGAAGAACAAATACCTTTCTGTGAAAGGGAAAGGGGAAAGGGGAAAGGATACGCGTATGACAGTTGATAGAAGAGTAAGCAGTATTGAATCCAGCTTCAAAATGGAAAG
>ENA-OPCV01000242-OPCV01000242.1-human-gut-metagenome-genome-assembly--contig:-NODE-242-length-52496-cov-2.322095_pt1 | contig 52496 bp, 5 predicted proteins | sample MGYA00241257_ERZ501494 | MGnify/ENA primary metagenome ERZ501494 (study PRJEB25962, sample SAMEA2042618) | human gut metagenome | biome: human gut; feature: human-associated habitat; material: faeces...
AGCCGGTTATCGTTACAGTGTAGCCATAACAGAAAACGGTGACGTATATGCATGGGGTATCAATGAAGAAAAGTATCAGTCAGGTCAGAAGATTAAGAAGGATTATAAGAGCCCTTCAAAGGTTGAATACATTGATACTGCAAAGAATATTATCTTTGTTGCTGCAGGTATTAACCATACAGTAACTATTGACAGTGACGGTTATGTATGGAGTTTCGGTGCAAATGAATACAGCCAACTTGGTAATCAGGATAATGCGAATGCATATATTCCTGTAATTGCGGGTAAAATGCAACTTAGCGTTAAACCGCAGGTTATCAGATTGGATAAGGGTTCAAGCGTTAATGTTTCTGTAGGTGACACTAATAATAATGCACTTACGGTAACGATTGCCGAATATCTAAATCTATTAGGTAAGACTACATCAACCGATAACAGTTATACAGTTGAATCACTTGATACATCAGTTGTTAGGGTAGAAAGCGACGGACTTACAATAACAGGTGTTAAAGACGGTAAAGCAATCTTGAAGGTTGTTAAGACATCTTCAAACACAATCGGTTATGTAACGGTTTACGTAGGTCAAAACGGTGGTATCTACCCGATGGTAGACGGCGGCAAAGGACACAGCATTGCCCTTAAGTATGACGGTACTGTATGGACTTGGGGTCTGAATGACTCAAATCAACTTGGATATGAAACAGAAAACGGAATGTCACTTGAACCTAAGAAGGTGACGTTAGGTGCAAACAATGAACAAGCTGTTCTGATTGCGGCAGGTGATAAGTATAATCTTGCAATAGGAATGAGCAGTAAAGTTTACTCGTGGGGTAATAATAACAATGGTCAGCTTGGTAACGGTAATGATGACAGATCGGCTACCGGTATTGACACAGTTAAATATAAAGACGGTACAGATGTAGAAGGTGCAGTTGGAATTTCAACTCACGGCAATACAGCATATATCCTACTTGCAAACGGTACAGTTGCAGTATTTGGAGAAGAATACGATAATCAAAACTACGCATCAATCGTTTCAGGTTTGAATAACATTCTTCAAGTAAGCGGCAATTATGCTCTAAGTATAAGCGGTGAAGTTTGGAAGATGTCTAAGGATAACATTCCTGCAAAGGTAATGGGATACAAGGACGATAACGGAAATGAACTTTCAATCTTGAAGATTGCACACGGTACGAACCATCTTCTTGCTCTTGATACAAATGGAAACGTTTGGACATTAGGCGCAAATGAACACGGTCAACTTGGTACAAACAGCAGAACAGCAAGCACTGTTCCGGTAAAGGTTTATAAAGGCGAACAAAATTCAGGAGATTCATATCTGTCGGGAATTGTTGATATTTCAGCAAGTAAATTCGTTTCAGCCGCGATTGATGTAAATGGTGACATTTACAGATGGGGTGCAAATGAATACGGTCAGCTTGGTATTGGCAACACAACAGAGAAGTATGTACCTGCTAAGGTTATTAAATCATCAGATGATTTGAAGTTTGATCTTGTTGCAGGCGGCTCAAATCATCAGATGGCAGTCGATGAAAACGGAAACGTTTGGATTGTAGGTAGTAATGAATACGGTCAGCTAGGTGACGGTACACAAATTGATAAGAATGTACCTCTGATGGTTGGCGGTAACGAAGTTGTTATTTATGAAAACGGTACGGCTCTTTATGGCACAATCTATATGAATGTCGATGATGTTAAGGATTTGGATGCAGGATTTAATGTATTCAATCTATATCAGAGCGGCATACTTAGTATGAATGAATTTGAGTTTGTTTCAAGTGACCTTGGTGTACTTGAAATCAACAAGTCAACAGGCGTTGCAACTGCGAATAAAGCAGGTACGGCATACATTTCTGTGGCTGAAAACAAATACAGTCAAAAGAGTGCATACATAAAAGTAATCGTATCAAATAATAATGTAGGATTTGAACCTAAGGCTATAACGAAGGGTAACCATTCACTTGCTCTAAGAGCAGACGGAACTCTTTGGGCATGGGGTATAAACAAGAACGGTCAGCTTGGTACAGGCAACACAATATCTGTTGATGAACCTACTGATGTAACACCGTCAGGCGTTAAGTTTATTGATATTGCAGTCGGTGAAGAATTTGCGCTTGCCGTAGCATCAGACGGAACTGTTTACTCAACAGGTCTGAATGACTTCAGTCAGCTTGGAGTTGCATCAACAGCAATATCGGCTCGTACATCATTCGCAAAGATTGACGGACTAAGCAACATAATTAACGTTGCAGCAGGTGATGCGTTCGGTATGGCTCTTGATAAGTACGGTAATGTATGGACATGGGGCAGCAACAATAAGGGTCAACTTGGTATCGGTAATATCGGTACGGCATATGCTACTCCTCAGAGCGTATCAACAGTTGACAGTGTAACTGCTATTTCGGCAGGCAGTGAAAATGCATTGCTATTGCGTTCAAACGGAACAATTTGGGCAATGGGCGCTAATGATTCGGGACAAGGCGGAGTCGGTAATAACACAGGTGAATTGTGGTTGCCGACAGAAGTAAGAGATACCGAAGCTATAGTTGCTATAGCTGCAGGATATGACCATAGTATTGCTCTTGCATTTACATCAAGCGTTTATGCAACAGGCAGTGACCAACACGGTCAGCTTGGTAATACACCGAGTGCAACAAAAAATACATACACAAAGATTTTAACAGATGCAGTAACCATAGCAGCCGGTAATAAATACAGTACAGTTATCGGTAAGGATGGTAATATGTATGTATTCGGTCAAAATAATAAGGGTCAACTTGGTATAGGTGACACCGTTGAAAGAAATATACCTATTGCAAATGCTGTTATTGATACTATCAAGTCATCATATAACGATTTCGCAATCGCAGGTGTAAGTCTTGGTGATGAATATTCAGTATTCTATACAAGGAATGGTAACGTTTACGGTTATGGTGACTATTCACTTGGTACACCGGTTGCCAGAAACGAAACAAAGAGTTATGTTCCGGTTCTAATCGGTGAAAGAACAGAACTTATTTCTAAATATGAAATGACAATTCATGTCGGAGAAACAGCTACTCTTGACACATATTCGGGTAAGAAGTTCAACTTGATTACTGATTATGCTAATCCTGGAAGTATCTCATTTGAAAGTAAGAATACAGCTATTGCAGATGTTACGGCAGTTGGTGATGACGGCGAGATTACAGGTAATAAGATTGGTATTACTCATATCGTTGTTAAGAAGGGCAACCTTACATCAGTATGTATCGTTCATGTAATAGATAAAGACGCACAGACAGCTCCTATGATTTCAGCAGGTAACTCTCATGTTATCGCTCTTAAGTCGGACGGAACAGTTTGGACATGGGGTAACAATGAATACGGTCAGCTTGGTGACGGCAGCGTATCTTGTGCATATGAACCTATAAATGTAACAGCATTAAACGGTAAGGATATTGTATCTGTTCACGCAGGTGAATATCATTCAATCGCACTTACCCGTGACGGTGAAGTTTATACATGGGGTCATAATGATTACGGTCAGCTTGGTTTAGGTAATGCAAGCATAGTCGTATCAACACCTAAAAAGGTAGAAAGTCTGCCTGAAATAGTATCTATCTCGGCAGGTAAACAACATACAATGGTACTTGGTGCAGACGGATATGTATATAGCTTTGGTGACAACAGCTTAGGTCAGCTTGGTGCTCCTTCAAAGGATACAAGCAAGAGATCAAGCACTCCGGTTGTAGCACAAGGCTTGAACAAAGTTATCAGCATTAGTATCGGTGCAGGCGGTAGCGCAACAAAGGCAGTACGTTATGACGGTACACTTTGGGGTTGGGGTGAAAACTCGAATCACCAAATTGATAATACCAATAATCGTTACTATGCGTACCCTGTAAAGATAGACCTTGGTGATGAATTTGACGGTCATATTTTAAGAACGTATGATGGTTTATATCACGTTGTTGCAATGCTTGATAACGGCAGAATTATATCGTGGGGCGCTAACAGCGAAGGTCAGCTTGGACAAGGTATTGACGAAAGCGGAAGCTTGTTATACTACGCTCCTGACTATGTAGATGTATTTGACGGTACTAATAACTACGCAGTTGATATTTCAGTCGGTGCATTGCACAACCTTGCGATAACGGCAGACGGAAGAGTGATGAGCTGGGGTAGTGCAGACCTTGGACGTTTGGGTATCGGTAATGTAACAACATCTGATGACAAAGTATCTCCTGTAGAAGTAACTGTTGATGACGGAAGTCTGTCGGCAATTTCGGTTGCAACAGGTGGTGCAACATCATACGTTGTACTTGAAGACGGATACGTATGGAGCTTCGGTGAAAATATACACGGTCAGTTGGGTGACGCTTATGCGGGTGAAGATCCTGCGCACTATAAACCTGGTACAACAAACGCATCTGATTCTAACGAATTCAGCCCTGTGCTTGTAACAGGCAGAGCGATGAAGCTTATTCCTTCAAGCTTGAAACTTTATATCGGTTCCGCACCTTATCAGATGAAAGTTTCATTCAATAGATTTAACTTGATTAAAGATAATGCAACAACAGGTAACACATACAAATGGGAAATCACGAATGAAATGGATAAGGATGGAGTAACTGCTCTTATTCCTGGTTCACTTGTATCTGTAGATTCAGACGGTAAAGTAAGCGGAAAGACTAAGGAAGGTGTTGCAACGCTTGTTGTAACAGATGTAAAGACAGGTACAAAACAAACTGCATATGTAGAAGTTGCCGATGCAAGCGATAATCATGTTGAAGCAATCGTATTTGATTATTCAAAACTTGATGACACAGCAACTCAAGCCGCAGTTGAAAAGGGTTATCTTGACAGTGATGAATATACAGAGATAATATCTGTGGTAGGCGATAAGTCTTATAAGCTTGTTGATCCTCTAAAGAGTGTTTATACAGGTCTTGTACAAACAACAATTCCTAATGCTACAACTGTAACGGTACACGTTAAGAGTATTGTAGACGCAGATGTTATCTATATGGTAGATAAGAACGGTCAAAATCCTGTTATGGGTACATTGTTGACAGACGCAAATATTGGTTCAAAAGACCCTAAGTTTATAGGATACTATGAATTTACAGATGTACCGATCAGTGAACTTGAAGATAATTATTACTTCGAGTTTAAGAACAGCAACACAAGCTTTGACGGAATATATAAAGCTCATACAACAAGATACTCAAATGACGGTGATTTGAGAATTGTAAAAGTTGGTGAAAACGATCCTGCTACAGATGTAGCTGATTGGGTTTATTATGACCAACCTGAAAACCATATTAAATTGAAAGATGCGGCAGTATCGGATTATGTAAGAAATGGTGTTCTGATAGGTAATACAGGTAACTATTATGCAATCATTAAGGAAACCGGCGATGCTAAGGATAGAGATATTTATATCTATAGCCAAGTTTCTCCGTCAGCTAAAATCTCTATTGCGAATGTAACTGTAAACAGCGATCATGACAAGGATAACGGTCATGACGGTTACTATGACGTACAGAAGATTACAATGTTGGCAAATGAAACATATAAGGTCATTCCTATTAAAGTAACAGCACAAGACGGAACTGTATCAAACCATTCATTGACTATTTACAGACAGTCTGAGGCAACAACAATCAAGGAAATTAAGGTAGAAATCGTTGATGCAAGCGGAAATGTGCTTAATACATATACCGCGTACCAGAAGAATCCAAGTGATACTCAGAACTACGAGGTTGTAATCCCGATTAAGGATGTTGCTAATATTAACATCATCACAACTCCTATGATCGGAGATGTCGCAAAGGTAACATACACTCCTGATGGTTTGCTAAATGCCGTAAAGGAGGCAACAACACCTGGTGAATTTACATATGACGGATTTATCCTTGATAATACAAAGACATCAGATAAGACATATATTAAATTGACAGCCGATTCGCTTGACGGTGCTCCGTACATACTTACAATTTTCAAGCTTGATGAAGAGAGTGATCCGTTTGTATCAGTTGATAACAGCGGCTATATTAACTCAACTCTTGTAAAAGAAGACGGTAATGAAAAGTTAATGTATGTATGGGCAGTTGATGACGATGCTAAGACAGCGTCTGTAACATTGACAACTGCAGTAACTAACGGACAAGTTCAAATTGAGAACGGCAACGTATATTCATATACAACAACCGAAGATGTAACCTTGAACTTTAATGACAAGGGTTATATGGATATTGCTCTAAAGGTAACAACAACATTGGGTGCGGTTAATGAATATACACTACGTATTTACAAGAAAACAGCAGATTCTCGTTTGGGAAGCCTTACTGTTGATAAGCTTGAGTACAAGCCGACAGGTATAATAATCGGTGAAAATTACAATGTTACATATGATAAGACAACCGGTAAGTATGTTGCAAAGATTAAGTATGATACTAACTATGTACAGGTTAATGCCGTAGCGGCAAGCACAAGCTCAAAGGTTGCAATTCGTCCTGATGAAGCAACTGCAAAGAGTGACTCTATGTCAGGAATGCCGTTCGACATGAGAAATGTTTCGATTACAGCAGATACAACAACACTTTATATTGCTGTAACTCCGGCAGATACATCATATTCACAGGGTGTATATCAGCTTGATATTATAAGAATGTCGGCTAATACTGCAATAAAGGTAACATATGGCGGCGAAGAACTTTCGCAGAATGCTGACGGTGAGTATGAATATACTTTGCCTGCGTCAACTGACGGAACAGATAACACAACTCAAAAACTTGTAGCAGAGGGTGTTATTGTAGACGGCGATAATGTTACAACTGATGAAAGCATTAAGCTGACGATTTCAACAAGCAGTACATTCTATGTAAATGGCGATGCAACATATACAGATGAAATGGATGTTAAAGCAACTCAGCCAAAGGCAAATGCTGTATATATCCATGTTAAGTCAGAAGACGGAACAGAAAAGACGTTTAAGGTAAATATTTTGAAATTACCTGAAACAAACGGTATAACGGCAGTAGACTTAACAGAAAATAAGGTTGCTGCAACATATAAGACTTCAATTAATACATATGAAGGTCAAGCCCCTTATTCGGAGGACGGTATTGTAATTTACGTTACAACTGCCGATGCACGTTCGCAGGTAGCAGTCGGAACACCGAATAACTTCGTAACTCCGACACCTATCAACGCTGCAGATCCTACACAGGGCGGTATTGCAAAGGTTCTTCTTCCGAAAGAACTTCTTGAAGAAGAAGCGAACGGCAGTACAACAACTAAGTTGTATGTTAAGAGAGCAGACGGTATTGTCATAGACAACAGCTCAATGAATATACCGACACTTATTATTAAATACGCATCAAATAATGTTGGTCTGTATAAGGTTGATTCAACACCTACAACAGACCCTGCAAGCCCTGACTACACAGGTAAGGTAAAGCAGATTACTGATGAAAACGGTAATATTGAGTATTATCTTGGTATTAATGCAAGTGATATTATAACAACGGGTACAGCTCTAAGCATTAATATTACTGCAGAAGCAAATAATACAAGCTCAAAGGTTGTAATTTACGACCCTGCTACAGAACAGCCTTCAACTATGACAACGGGTGCAACATATAAGGCAATCAGAGAAGTTACTCTTGACCCGTCATTGAATGATGGTCCAACTGAACTTTCAATCAGAGTAATAGCAGAAGACGGAGTTACATCAAAGGATTATAAACTTGTAATTCGCAAGAAGTCTGATAATACAGAGATTGAATTTGTAAAAGCAATCTATATTGCAAATGAAGACCCTGACTTAAGCAAGAATACCGCAGGTGAATTCTATACATATGTAGATTCGGGCAGAACAATTCTTCCTATCAGAGTAAAGGCTAAGGACAGTCAGTCAACAGTTGCAATCGAAACAACTTATAAACCGTCAGCATATGTCGGTTCAGCTGCAATAACATATTCAAACAGCAATGATGCAAGCGTTAATGTTGACCTTACAGGTATAACTGATGACGAGCTTAGAGCAGGTGTAACAATTCCTGTATATATTAAGTCAGAAGACGGAAGTCAAGTAATGACTTACTTCGTAAAGGTATCTTCTGTAGAAGGTAACCCTGAGCTTAAGAGCGTTGATGTTGTTGTAGACGGTGTTGTAAGACCTGCAAAATATGATGCAGATGATAACAGCAAGTTCGTAATTAAGATTCCTGATACAACTTCAAGAGTTGATATTATAGCAACTCCGCAAACATCGCTTGTTCAGTACGTACATATAAACGGCAGCTATGACAGCAAGGATGAAGCGACCGGAGCTGTTACTTTGAGCAATGTGGTTGTAAACAGTAAAGAAACAACTGCAACGATTGAAGTTAAGGCAAAAGACGGTACAACAAAGAGATATACTCTTGTAATTACTAAGGTTGCTGTAAACACAGACCTTATGAATGTAACTGTAAACGGTACTACAGTAAGCAATGCAAACGGTACTTACACATATCTAAAGACCGGTATTTCGAGTGATAAGACAGCTGATGTTTCAATAACAACACAAGATGCAAATTCAACTGTTAAGGTTGAAGCTATCACAAGAGATTTGACAAAGTCACCATATGGATTGTCATACAATGAAGTGGGCAGCGAGTCACAGAATGTATGGGCAAATGATGCGGTAACTCTACACAGTCAGCCGGTAAACAGATACCGTATAACAGTAACAGGACAAGACGGATTTACAACTAAAGAATACACCTTAATAATCAGAGATACAGATACAAATGCAGATGTAGAATATATTAAGGTTGGCACATATTATGCAGTTAAGGAATCATCAGACGTCAACGGTGAAACATGGGCTGTTGAAATCCCTGATACAACTAAGTTTACAAATGTAACTGTACAAGCATCTGATGAATTGGCAGAACTTACAGACATTGAGAAACTTAGACAGAATGCATATGATAATAATCCAAGCAACGTAGGATATGTAACTCAAATCGTTTCAGGTTTGGATTTACAGACAGGCGACGAGATTAGATATGTTAAGGTAGTTTCACAGGATGGCTCACTACAGAAGATGTATAAGCTTGTTATAAAGGGTACAGACGAAGCTCCTTCTGTTGAAAGCGTAACAGTAAACGGTTTGGATGCAACTGCACCGACTGATTCAGAACCAAGATATACATATCTTGAAGTACTTCCGAACGCAAGTGAAGTATTGATTGGTGTTACGGCAGCGAGCAAGAACCACTTCGTAAGCATTAACAATGGCGATATTACAGCCGGCGGTTATGCAGAGCTTAAGGTTTCGATGCCTATCTCTGTAACCGAAATGGAAGTACCGTTCAGATTGTACAGAACAGCTGACGGTGACCCTGCATATGAAAACGTTGTATATCTAAAACGTTTGAGCGATGATTATGCATTGACTGTAAAGGTTGGTAACAATACTGTTAAGAAAACAAATCTTGACGGCTCATATGTATATTATGTAGACGGTACAGCAACAAGTGCAGATGTATGGGCTCTTGCATCTAACGCAAATTACCGTGTAGAAATTACAGGTAAAGACGGCGTTTCAGGCAATAACAACACAAATCCGACACTTGGCGCAACTGTTACAACAGACCTTGAAGATACTATAAACAGTAACTTCACAGAAGTAACAATCACAGTTAAATCTGATGATATTACAAATACAGCAACAGCCGAATATAAGCTATATATTTATAAGAAGAGTAACAATGCAAATATCAAGTCGGTAACTGCAAATCCAAATGACAGTGAAAACAAGGATACAGATACTACAGCAGATGACAGTGTAAACTTAGGCGGTAATATATACAATGCATATCATGTATATGTTCCTAAGTCAACTACATCGGGTTATACAGTATTTGACCTTGCAATCGAGCTTGAAGATGTAAATGCGGCAGTAACAAGCATTGATAATGCACCGTTCGCAAATACAAACGGCGGTACTGCAAAGGCAACATTTACAAAACTTACAGCCGATTACGACTTTGACGGTGACGGCACAAACGATTCATTCGCAATTCCTGTAACCGTAACATCGCAGAGCGGCGGTACAAAGGATTACTACATCATCGCAACACCTACAGATATGGATATGGAATTGACTGTAGAATACGATGACGAAAAGATTGCGAAGGAAGAGGACAAGAACGAATATATTGTATATGTCCCTACAACTTCTAACACAGCAACTATACACCTAACATCAATAAACGGTAATATTGCTGAAGTAAGAAATACAACAAATGCAAATAATATTATAACTGTTGATTCACCTGACAGAACATTGTATAGATTACAGGTCAGTAACTTGTCAGCTTTGACGGAAAGCAATCCATATACTTATGAAGTTGATGTGGCTAAATCAGGCTCAAGTTATAAGAAGACATTTAAGCTAATCATTATGCCGCAGAGTACTGATACCGATATTACAGTAACAATAAACGGTGTAGAAGCTAACTGGGTAGCTTCAAACGGCGGTTACTATGACGGAAGTATTGAAACAACTGACGAAATAGCAAATGTTATAGTAAAGGCTAAGAATCAATTTACAAAACTTGCGATTACAGAAGATGGTGAGCCTGCACCGACGTTGGTTGATAAGGGTATAACATCTAAGGCTTATACAATCGCTCTTACAGAAGCAACTGATACAGCTAAGATATATACAATCTATGTTCAATCGCAGAATACTTCACAGCCGATTAAGACATATAAGTTACACGTCACAAGAAGAAGCGGTGAAAATGATATTATCAGCATCAAGCGTGGTAATGTGGACGCTACAGAAGAACCTGTAGAAAACAGTGATGACGTTAAGTACATATTCTTCGTAGACTCAATGACAGAAGTACCTCAAATTACGATTGAAACTTCACCTAAGTCAATATTGAGAGTAGGTTACTATGATTCACAGAATAAGTGGCATAATAACGGCGATAGCAGCGCTTCAACGGCAGGCGATACAGCCGGTTGGACAACAGATAATAATTGGCAGGATACATTGCCGGCAAATGCAAACGGTGGTAAATATGTAATCGAAGTAAAGGCTGAAAACGGCTCGAAGAAGAACTATGTTCTTGAATTCAGAGAAAAGTCAGACGATACATCAATTAAGAGTATAACAACAGAAAAAGGTTTGGACGGCGAATACAATGTTGATATGACAATGACAGTATTGTATGAAGCAAACGTTCCTGACCACGATATATTGCTTGACATACTGCTTACAGATAAGTATGCAACAATCGAATCAATACATGAAGTAGCATTGCCTGATGACAGTGAAAACATCATAGATTCGACAGGTGACATCATAACAAGAAAGAAGACCGACGAAGGTGCATTCCGATATAAGGTTGTAGGCGGTGTTCCTATTGGCGGTAAGAGATACTTGAGAATTACCGTTAAACCTCAAAATGATAAGGCAGAGTTGGTTAAGAACTACTACTTATTATTAAAGGGTGCATCAGATGACTTGTCACTTGACAATGTAAAGGTTAATGATACTGTAAATACAACTCCTATCTCAAATGGTTTGAAGTATACATTCAGTGTTCCGACAACCGTAACTGAGGCAGATGTAACAATTACAGCAAATCAATATGCTAAACTTGTCAATGTAGCAGGAAATGCACTTTCAATTCCATACATCAACGTATGGTCAGATACTTCATATACATTGTCTTCTGAAGAAGAAACAACTATAACTGTAGAAGTTCGTTCACAGTTGTATGTTGATGATGTACGTACACCAAACGCTAAGAAGACTTATACAGTAAGTATCTATAAGAGCAGTAATAACACGGAGATAGGCGAGGTTATCGTAAATGGTATCGCAGCAATCACAAGAAAGAATAATCCTACTATCTATGAGATTGCAATTCCGTCAGAGCTTAACGGAGGCGATTCAAGAGCAGAAAACCCTGCAACTATCACAATACATACATCAAGCGGTATTGCAGAAATCTCAATGAAGAATAGTGAAACAGGCGGTTACGATGTAGCCCACGGTGAACTTATAACAAAGAGAATGCTTGATGAACCCGATGTTTCAAAGATAAATAAGTTTGAATTTACAATTAGATCATCATCAGGCAGTGTAAAGCAGACATACACATTGTATGTATATACTGATTACGAAGACACAGATGTCAAGTCAGTTTCACTTAATAAGACTGAACTTACAGCCGGTGCCTCAACAGATGTAGATATTTCGTTATTCTCAGTTCCTGATGACCGTATCTACACAGCAGCTGTAAACAGACGTAATCCGGTTGACCTTTCAATCGTTCCTACAGGTAACATGGCAAAGGTAGAACTTACAGGATTCGGTATTGACGGTATTCTTGTAAGTGACAACTCACACGGTTATGTATTTGAAAATCTTGCACTTAACTCAGAAAATGATACAGTATTTAACTTTAGAATTATGAGTTATGACGGTAAGGTTGTAAGTGATCCATATCAAGTAATAATTAAGTATGTTGAAGATTCAGACGTAGCTCTAAAGAGTGTTGTCTTTGACGGTGTAACAGCTGAAAAGGCAGACTTTAAGTCTAATACATATCTTGTAAGAGCAGACAGTACCGTAACAAACGGCATACTTACAATAACTGCGGCAAACGAAGATGCAGTAGTTAAACTTGACAGCGATAAATCAACAAACGGTGTCTTGAACGTATCTTATAATGTTACAAAGAACGTATCTAAGGTTGACTTTACCGTTACATCTAAGGACGGTAAGGCAGAGCAAGCATACACATTGTATATTATAAGAAGCAATACGGGTGAAAAAGAAGTCTATGTCAACGGAACCAAGCTTACAAAGACAAGCGACGGTTACACTTATGAAGTACCTTACGGAGCAACTGCGGCAGATATTAAAGTTGTTGCAGACAGCGAAGTTTCAAAGGTACAGATTGGTGACAGCGAGTTTAAGGTAAGTGAAAATACTGAAACAGTAACTCTTGATTCGGGTAAGACAACAACTGTTAAATTCAAGATTTACTCATATCCGTATGACGATAACAGCTTTATTGCAGAAACAATTACACTTGTAAGACAAGACCAGTCTTTGGCACTTTCAAATGTAATGGTTCAGAGCAAGTCAGAAAGAGATTATACAAAGCTAACTCCGGATAAGTACGGAAATTATAAGACAGCTATTCCGAGCACAGATGACAGTGCAAGCATTGTAATTGCAACAAGAAGAAGCGATTCAAAACTTGGACTTATCAGAGTAACAGACACAGGTGATGTTGTTCTTGGTGAAGATCAAGGTCAATTATCAGTACCTGATATTGCAAACCTTGGAACAGTAAATAAATTCTATATTGTTGTTTCTGACGGAACAAAGACAAGCAGATATGAACTTGTAATTGTTAAGTACAGCAATAATACAAGTGTAGAAAAGGTAATCGCCGAAAGAGGTACAGAGGACGAATATGTAGCTAAAGATGCATCGTGCGGCGGCGGCTCAACTATCCTTCCTGAAGACCCTGACGGCAGTAAGGCATCACCTTACCAGATTACGACGGCCGAAGAACTTCAGGCTATGTCAGATCATCTTGATGCATACTATGTATTGATGAATGATATTGACTTAAGCGGTACTGCATGGACTCCGGTTGGTACAATTTCCAAACCGTTTACAGGTAACCTAAACGGTAACGGAAAGTCAATATCAAATCTAACAATTACAGCTACATCAAATGATACAGCATACGGCTTGTTTGGTGTAAATAAGGGTGAAGTTTATGACTTCAAACTTGAAGATGTAAATATTACATCTGTTGCAGGCACATCATATCAATATATCGGTGCCGTGGCAGGTAAGAATGAACAAAACGGTGTAATTTCAAGAGTAGCCGTAGCTTCAGGTAATATTGAATCTTCATATGCAGCCGGCGGTGTAACAGGTGATAACCGTGGTACTGTCGAAGACGCATATAATAAAGCAACAATTACATCAGGTGAGTACGCAGCAGGTATTGCAGCATTGAACCATAACGCTGTTAAGAATGTATATAATGTAGGTTCAATAAGCTCAACATCAAGTAATTTAACCGATGAACACGTAGCGTCGATTGTTGTATTGAACCTTGACAACTCAACAATAAATAATGCATATGCAGTAATGCCTAGCCAAATCTACAGCAAGGTGGGAAGCAACAGCAATGTATATAACAGTGCGTCAGTTCTTCCTGAAAAGCTTGGAGATATAGCAACATTCAATGATTGGGACTTTGCAAATACATGGGTAATCAAGACAGCTCAGTATCCTACATTCAGGAACCAATCAGCTGATGCAGATATATCAAATCTTAACATTCCTGACGGCAGCCAAGCACGTCCGTTTGAAATCACATCAGCCGCAGGATTGAAGAGCATCGGTAACGATGAGGAAAGCTTAACAAAGCATTATGTATTGAAGAATAATATTTCAATGAAGTATAATTCGGATTACATTCAAATGGATCCTATCGGTTCAGAAGATACACCATTTACAGGTAGTCTTGACGGTAACGGATTTACAATTTCCGATTTGAAGATTACATCACAGAAGAGCGTAAACGGTCAAGATTATTCAGCTTTGTTTGCTGTAAACAACGGTACTGTTAAGAACTTGAGATTTGCGGTTGCGACAATCGGTGAAAACGGAGTTGAAAATGCATCTGTTGTAGCAGGCATTAACAACGGTACAATCGAACAAGTTGCAATTGAAACGGGCGGTAAGATTACAGCTAAGAATGCAGCCGGTTTTGCAATCGAAAACAACGGTACTATTGAAAACTCATATATTACATCAACTGCACTTGTAAGCAACAATGCTTCTGCAGGTATAGTAATAAGCAATAATGCCGGTGCAACAATCGGATATGTATTCGCTAACGCAAATATGTCAAGCTCAATGTTTGATAAAGCATCGATTGCTATTAACAGTGACGGTACAATTACACATACACACGGTGTAATGGGTGCATTGTTTGTTAAGAATGATACATCAATCGTTACGACAAATGATAATAGCAGTATTGCTGCATCTGACCTATATGTTCAGTCAATCTTTAGCGATTGGAACTTCAATGATATATGGTATATGACATCAGGCAGCTACCCAATGCTACAAGTTACAAATAAGACTTCGTCAGTTTCTGCACAAAGCATTGACTTGTTTGCAGACGGAGAAACAACCTGCGAACATATTGTATATATCAGAGATACTAAGAATTCGGCTAATATTTACATAAAGGCTCAGAATCCTTATTCAACAATCGCAATCAGAGGCGGTTCATATACAGGTGTATTTGAAGGTGTTATAAACGGACTTATCAATGATAAGACAATAATTCCGTTTACAATTACATCAACAAGCGGTGCAAGTCAGGAACATAATCTTGTAATTATTAAAGAACCTACTTTGGCAACCCTTGACAGCGTTGTTATTGACGGAACGACAGTTGCTCGTGTAAATAACACATACGTTGCAGAAATAGGTAAGTCAGCTGATTCTGTAAATGCAGAAATTACTCCTATATCAGGTACAGTTGAAGTACTTGACAAGGATAGAAATGTTGTTTCGTATGAGAGCATGAACGGCTTGACATGGATTAATACAGCACTTCCTGCAAATGTCGGTACTACAACAACTTATACATTGAGAGTAACAAACGGTAATGCACTTTCAACAGTTGAATATCCGTTAATCTTGAAACCTGCTGAATATCATACAGGTTTGAAGTATGTACAGGTTGATCCGCTTACTCTTATAGGCAATGTTCTTGTAGGTTCGGGTTATACAGATGTTACAGATATAAATGAAAATGTTTATAACTATGTAATTACCAAGGACCTTGAATATATCAATATTAAGGCTGAAACTGTAAACTCTACTTCAAAGGTAAGCATTGCATCAGAGTATAATTCGGCTAATGTACAAGAAATCGAAAGATATAAACTTGATACATCAATTAAGGATATTTACATTCCGATTGACGTAACAACAGAAGAGAATGTTGTTGAACATTATGTACTTCACTTAACAAGAAAGAGTATTGATGATTCATTAAAGACTGTTAAGGTAACATACGGTAGCAATGTTTATACTCCGACAGCTGAAAACAGAGTAATGGATGAAGAAACAGGAGCAACTGCAGACGTATATGTAGTTAAACTTGATACTCCGGGTAATGTTCCGTTTACAAATAAGACATATGTTGATATTTTGATAGAGGCTAATGATATTTATACACTTGTAAATGCAGGCAGCCCGACGGCAACAGACCCAACATCAGCTAATTCGGATAAGTGGACAGCAACTAATGTACTTCTTGACGGCGAAGAATTAACAATCTATGAAATCAAGTCAAAAGCTGCTGACTTAGAAACAATTAAGGTATCATATCTATACATCTACAAGAAGAGTGATAATGCAAACCTTAAGACATTTACCGCAACTTACGATGACGGCGGAACAAAAACAACTGTTGAAGCCGGTAAGGATATAGACGGTGAATATCAGCTATGGATTCCGTCTGATGTTACAACAGTAGATCTTGAGGCTATAGCATCAACTCTGTTGGCAGAAGTACAGATTGACGATAATACTTCGTCATTACATAATAATGTTTATAAGAACTTTACAATAACAGGTAAGAACACTATTAATGTAATGATTAAATCTTCATTAAATACTACTGCTGAGTATAAAATTAATATCAATAGATTGAATCTTGATCTTGAAGCTGTACAGGCAGGACCTTACAGCGGCGGCAACTTGTCAAATGCTCTTTGGGACAGCACAAGAAATGCATATGTTGTTCGTCTTGATCCGCAGACTGATGATTTGCCAAGTGCAATCGCATCAGTGTTGGCTAAGGATGCTAATAACTACATCAGAATAGGTCACTTGACAAGACCTGAAAAACCTACTCAGGGAAGTATGACAGATGAACAGTATGCAGCAGCACTTGCTCAATATGAGAAAGAGGTTGCAGCATATGAAACAGCCGCAGCAAACGACTATTCAGCAACCGATGCAAGCGTTGTATGGGATGGCGGATGGCGTCAGACAAGCAACCAGTCTTATAAGATTCCTCTAATCAAAAAAGACGGTGGATTTACAGTAGTTAAGATTCAGGTTGGTGTAGCTAATAACTATAAGGCTCAAGCAGATGCAACTATTGATGAAAAGATTGGTACTGTTAAGACTTATACATTCTTAATAGGTCAGAAGTATAAGAACACTGATGCAGATATTGATATTTATATTGACGGTAACTTGCTTAAAAATCCTGAAAAGGTCGGCGATGAGATTATCTATAGATACGGTATCGTGAAGGATGCAACTGTAAAGGTTGGACTTCGCATTGATGAACATGCACCAACTCCATATGATCCGACAGTATCAGTAAATTCAGTATCTGAAAACGGAATTGTAAACAGATCTGATTATAATTATCCGACAGATGGTGTACTTACAATTCCTGTAAATACAGCAAGATCAGTATCTGAAGATACTCCTGATACAAATATTACTATTGTATCAATACCTGAAGCAGGTACAGGATATACTCATCAGTATAAGGTTGTAATCTACAGATTGTCAGAAAATACAAATGTACTTCATAACAGCAGTGACAACTCAGAAACTGTTGTAAATGAAACTACAAGATATGACGGTGAAACAAGTCCAAATGTTGTAGATTATTACAAAGTAAGCGAATCAACACTTACAGTTGATGAAAACGGTAATAAGTATTTAAGAGTATATATCAAGACAGAGTATTCAAAGGCTAAGATTACTCTAAACGGTAAAATATATACCGGAATAACAGATGATGACACTGTAATAAGTGGTTCAAATGTAGTAAACGGCGGAGATATTCACGGTATCTTGATTCCTGTAAAGGATGGCGAAAGCGTTAAGGTAATTCCGTATGTAGTAACATCAGAAGACGGCAGACATACTTCAAACAATGCATTAAACGTAACAATCCAGTCGATTAATACTAATGCCGATTATGTAACGGTTAATGGTGTAGAAGCATATGGTCCGTTCACTGAGGACGATTCGGATCTGCCGTATTATAACAGCTATATTCCTTACAGTGTATATGAAAAAGCAGTTAATAATGCCGAAAAGACATCGGTTGTTGTTCAGGCGGCTGTTCAGTCGAAGGATACAACAGCAGAACTTCTATGGGAAGATGTCGACTTTGATTATCACGGAAATGATGCTAAATACAACATTCCGTTCAGAGTATCCCACTCATACTTGTTTGACGATGCAGATCCTGATATTCCTCATGTGGTTAAATTCAGAATTATCTCTGAAGCGGGTACAATGCAAGAATATGAATTGAGAGTTTATCTTGCAGATAACACAAACAGAGATGTTGAATATGATGCCGAAAGTGATAATTACAGTGTATGGGTTGGTCCTGCAGGAACAATTAACAGCATACCGCCTGCTAAGTACGATAAGAACACAGGCAGATACACTGTAGAAATTGAAACAGGTATAACATCTGTTGACATGAAGGTAATCGCAGATTATGAATATGCGGGCGTAGATATTTATGACCCATATACATCATCATATACAAATAACTATGAATTACATCAAAAACAAGTACAACTTTCAAATCTTGAACCTAACCAAAACTACACATTGTACTTTAGAATACGTTCACAGGATGAAATGTTGTCAGGTGTTGGTGATGGTAAGGAATACATAGTAGACCTAATCAGAAAGTCTAATAACAGAAAAATTGATCACGTATATGCATATCCTGAAGATAAAACGGGTAAGTTGTTCCAGTCAGTTGTTGAAAATATAACTGTAAACAATCCGATTATCATAAAGAATATAACATACGGTACATCAATCGTTCCTATTGAAATCGGTGCTGATTACTCAACAGCAAGAGTTGGTATGACGATAGACGGTGTAGATACTGTTTCGACAAATCAAACTCTAAAGATAAATATTCCGTTTGACAGTAATGACGATGATGTTGATGAAACAACAGGCGAACGTTCAAGAACATTCCAGGTAACGGTATGGAGTTATGAAGGCGATATTGCACCTGCATACTACACACTTAAGATTATCAGAAAGATGAATAATCTAAAGCTTAAGGAAATTACACTTGACGGACGTTATGCAGAGCAAGACAGAAACGACCCTTATACATTCAGAATTGATGTAGGGGCAGATGAAACACTTGTAAATGAAATCAAAGCTACTGCTCTGAACGCCGGGGAATACGTAGAATTTGAGAATAACGGATTTGCTCTTTCAAGCAATTCATATTTGAATTATGACGTATCAACAATTCCGACATCGTCATCGGTAACGATTGATATTAAGGTTGGTTCACCTGATTTGCTGTCAGATGGTACAACTCCTGATGAGATAGCAATAACAAAGCTTATTATTACAAAGCTTTCTCCTGAAGAAATGCGTTCTGATTTGAAACTTGATATGTTTGTCAGCGATATTAAGTTAGTTGACAGCTCATATGTAAAGGCTGCAAAGCAGAGCGAAGATAAGACACTTGTAAACGGCAAATATGTTTATACATATAATTACATAAGCTATATTAATCCAACGGCAAATATGGCATATGTTAAGTCACAGACTAAGTCGGCAAGCTCAAAGATTGAATTCTTTACTGATTTTGGTAAACCTGCGATCGCGAGCGGAATGTTGGCAGTTGATACAGAGGCATCAATGTCAGGTATAGATGACATCATATTGAAAGCCAGAGTAACAGCCGGTGACGGCAGAACACAGGATTACACATTGATGATTCAGAAAGCTTCAAGTGAACTTGGTATAGACAAAGTATATGTTGACGCTACAGGCGGACTTTCTACTGAAACTCAGCAGACAACAAGAGTTACAGGTAAGGTTACAGGTTATGAAGCGGGTGTGGAACCTAATACAACGGCAATATCGTACAAAGTTGAAATGCCGATGAATACACACATTGCACAACCGTTTGTATTCGCAATAGACCCATATGCGGTAATTCAGTTCTATGAGTACAGAGATGGTACATATGTACTGAGCAATAATAAACAAATTCAAGGAACTAATGTAAACTTCGCAGGTGCTACAACGGATGCCGCCACTATGGAAGACAGAAATTTATATAAGTTCAGATTCAAAGTAACATCGAGAACCAACAATGCATCTCAGGAATATGTAATCAACCTTATTAACAGCCCTGAGGGTACTCAGTTGAAAAATGTTAATATCGGTTTGAGAAAAGAAGGATACAAAGATTATCCTATAGATGAATCTGAAGTAATCTTGAAGAATGCAAGTATAACAGGTCTTACAACTTACTTGGCATCAGTTCCGCAAGGACGTGATACAGCTGTAGTAAAACTTATAAGTGAGAATAAGTTTGCTAAGATATATGTAAACGGTGTTCATAAGAACAGCGCAGTAAATACGTATATTGATGATGTAAAACTAAACGGCCGTGTTACGCAAGTTCCTGTAACGGTAGAATCTCCGTCAGGCGCAACACAGAACTATACGATTTACATTGTTCAGTACATCTACAACTTCGATTTGAACACAGTCGTAAATGACGAACTTACAGAAAGAATCGGCGATCCGGTTACAAATGAAGACGGTGTTATCATTTCAAACTATGAACGTCCGACAAAACTTCCGTTCTACTTGAGCGATGCAGATATGCAAATTAATATGGCAGACCCTCAAGGTCATAAATATTACGTTCAGATTGACGACGGTGAAAAGATACTTGTAGATGATACAACTAATGAGCAGACTATTAAATCAACAATTAAGCTAAAAGAAGTTAATTCGATTGTTCAGCTTCGTGTATATGACGAAGACGGATTCTTAATAACAATTAACAATATTTTAATTAAGCGTGATATGCTTGACGCAGCACTTGGAGCAATCCGTGTAAATGACAATGATGCAGTTAAGACAACTCTTGACAGCGGCAAGATTATATATGAGGCATACTCATATTCAGAAGCAGAAAATCCAACTGCTAAAGTTGATATATATGCTGTTGATAAAAACGCCGCAATTACGTTGACGGGTCTTACAGTATCGCAGACATATACATTGGGAGCAGGTAAGGGCGGTCAGCTTACTGCAAACGTAGATTTGAAGGCTGGCGACAACTACTTCTCGATTGAACTTAAGAAGTCGGACGGCAGCCCGTCAATCTATTATACATTACGTATCAAGCATATTCCGGTTGACGTATATCTTGATGATTTGTATATCACAAAGAAGGACAATTCAAATAAGATACCGTTCTATAATTCATCATTTATAAAGACGGTTACAACTTATTCGATTAAGACTGAAAATGATTTACATGAGTATGATGTATATGCAAATGCACATGAAACACATCAGAAACTACTTGACTATGCGAAGACACAAGGCTGGAATCCTAATGATTATGAAACAAGAATCAAGATTACAGACGCAGGCAGTGAGCAAATCGACGATTTGAGTAAATATATTAAGCAGTATGTCAACAGTATGAAGACAGACGGAACAACTTCGGAATACTTCAGAATACCTATTTACTTGAGAGTTCCTCACTACACAAAAACTTATTATATAGAAGTTCATGACCCGAGCGATGAAAACCGACTTGCAGATTTACAAGTTATCGGTTACGACTTGGATCCTGACTTTGATAAGGATAATTATAAGATAAATAAGCCTACAACAGATGATGAAAAGAAACAGGGTATTTATACGGTAAATGTTGAATCAGAAAAGACAAATGCAGACATTTACGCTAAGGCATATCATAATCATGACGGTGCTAAGACGATGGTTACAATTCTTGATTCAAACAAAAAACCGATGAGTAATGCATTTGTTACAATCACTCAGAATGTAAACCTTGAATACGGCGATAATGTATTCTATGTAAAGGTAACAAGTGAAACATCTAAGGAATTAGAGTATGAACTTCATATTTATCGTAAGCCGATAGACGCAAGCGTTAAGTATATCTTGGTAAATGATATGCCTGCCGCATTGCAGCCGGACGGAACGTATGTTGCATATGTAGAGTCAGGTACTAACCCTATAGTTAAGGCTATGGCAAGTGATTCAAGAGCAACAACAACATTGAAGACAAACGGTGCCGCAGATGTTTCGGCAGTTGGTTGGGTAACGTTAAATGTACCTACTGTATCAACTGCAACGGCAAATGTTGATATTAATGTTTCTTTGACAGCCGGTAATGATACAATCAGCAGAGATTATATATTGAAGTTGATTAGTGTAACGGGTGATATTCTAAGCGTCTATATGGATGTTGACAACGGCGACTTTGTAACAGATACAACTCGTAAATATGCAAATCCTATTGCAGCTGTTTGGAACAGTGAAAATAACCGCTTTGAAATAGGTATTCCGCATAATGCGACATATACACCGATGATGAGAGTAACAACTCTTGCCGAAGGTAAGACAGTTAAGATTGGTACTCTTGCTGAACAAAATCCTGATGCGGGAACAACAAAGCAGTTTACCAATAAGACATACTTGATGAATAATCCTCAAGATATAACCGTTACTGTAAAGGATGTTGCAACAGATGTAACCAAGACATATATTGTACACGTAACAAGAATGTCAGGTGATGCAGACCTTATCGAACTTGAACCTGAAAGCGGCGTAGTGATGAAACCTACATTCGATAAGGATGTTCATAACTACGAAATCGATGTAGATACAGCTGTTACACAGGTGACATTTGATAAGATTACAGCAAGCAATAATGCTACAATCAAGCTTATGACATCTACAAGCAACGGTTCAAAGCCGGTTATCAACCATACAAGCGGAAATAGTTTTGTATTTGATAACTTGACAGTCGGTAACAACATATTGAAGATTGAAGTAACATCTGAAGACAGAATAACAACTAAGACATATACGGTTACAATAAATCGTAAGATTCCTGATACTGACGCTACTTTGGACGACATCAGAGTCGTTATCGGCGGTAAGTATTACAGCTTAGTTCCGATGTTCGACAGAGATATTACGGATTACTACTTCATTGTTGAAGGTGAAAATATTAATGATATTAATGTTGAAGCAACACCAAGCAGTGCTGCAAGCGATGTGGCTTATAAGATTAACGGCGGTTCTACCACAAAGGGAACGAGCGTGACAATCAAAGACGGTTTGACTGAGAAATCAACAACCGAAGTTGCATTCAATGTATCGGCAAGCGGCGTAGTAATGAAAGAGTATAAGATTACACTTTATAAGAATATTAATGCTAATATCAATCCAAAGCAAAACTTCTTATCAAGTATATCTCTTGCAAATCATACATTGACAATGATGAACAGCTCATCAGATGTAGATTATAACTACTATTCAAATGTAACTAATACGGAAACAGAAGAAGCAATCACAGTAATTCCGAATACAAATGTTACGGGTACAGACGGTAATATGACTGCAACATTGTATGATGTAGCCAATAATACAACCGAAACTATGTTGTCCGGTCAGCCGACGCCGGTTAAGCTTGATGCGGGTAATAACTTGTTTATTGTCAAAGTAAGCGATGGCAACGGCAACAGTCGTTACTACTCAATTACAATAAACAGAGCAATAGATAAGAATACAAGCGCATTGCTTTCATCTCTGACAGCAAGCGGTCAAAGTATGACGCCGACATTTGATAAGAATGTAACATCATATAAGATTACTGTTGCAAATGACGTTGATTCAATTAAGATTAACGCTAAATCCGAAAATACAATGTCTGCTATTTGGGTAAGAAGCGAAGCCTTAGATATTGACGTTGATGCGGTTGGTACGGTAAATACCGATATTAAGCTTGTAGAGGGTAGCAATAAGATTGTTATTACGGTAACTGCTCCTAACAATACTGCAAAAGCAGGTAATAGAACATGGAATAACACTAAGAAGGTTTATGTAATTAATATTTACAGAGGCAGTGAAAATGATAATGCTGACCTAATAGATATTAAGTACACAGCAGGCGGTATACTCACTCCTATATTCGACAGTGATGAAACAAATTATCATTTGACTTATACTTATGAGCATGAAAATGTTGATTTGATACCGATTGCAAGAACTCCGGATGCTATAAAGGATATAACCGTTACATCAAGCGAAACTTCTAAGGTGATAAGCAGCGGAGATACATTCTCATTGTCACCGCTTGCTGTAGGTGAAACGGTAGTAACATTCATTGTAAGAACAGTAAACGGTACAGAAAAGACTTATACGGTTTCGGTATATCGTAATAAGTTTGAAACTCCGATACCTGAAATTACAGGTTTGGAACTAAAAGACCAACACTTTGATGACTATGCTATAACGCCTGGATTCGATAAGGATGAACATTCATATTATGCAAGTGTTCCAAGTACATTTGAAAAGGCAGATATTAAGGTAACTGCTATATCAAATGACCCATCGGATGAAGATAATCTAACGATTAGAGTAAACGGCAGAGTAATATCAAGCGGTACATGGAATAATATCTTTGAACCTATTGAATACGGTGATAACATATTCACGATTGAACTATCGAATGCGCAGGAAAATAAAGAGTATTATACATTGGTAATCAATCGTCAACAACCTGACCTTGACCCTAAACTTATCGACTTGGCAGTTAAACAGAACTTTGCATTGTCACCGGCATTTGATCCGGATAAGACGGCATATGAAATTAATGTAGATGAATCAACATCATACATTAACCTTATCCCAACTGCCAATGATGCGAAGATTACTGTTAACAACATTGAAGTTGTAAGCGGTATGGCATCAGAAAATATCGAACTTAAGAAGGGTAAGAATCAGATTAAGGTTGTTGTAACTGCAATAGATAATACAAAATCTCCTGCAGAGTTATCAATAACTAAGCGTGTATATCTTGTAAATGTATATCGTCCTGATTCGGATAACGATAATGCTCTAACAGAACTTGTTCTTAATAAGGGTACAGTCGTACCGGCATTTACAAGAGATGTAAAGAACTATTATGTAACAGTTCCTTATCAGGTAAATAAGGTAACTCTTGAAACAGCTGCATTAAATCCGGGCAGTGTGATTAAAGTAAACGGCACAGAATATACAGGCGCTATGGATATAGACTTGACAGACGGAGTATATAACTCAGTTGCAATCAAGGTATATGCATCAGCTGATGATTCATTGCCTGAAGTAACATACACATTGGATATATTCAGAAAGAATATGGCAGCCGATATTCCTGACCTAAGCAGCTTGACTGTAGACGGTAAGGACATAATTCCGGATTTCTCGGCAAGAGAGCTTAACTACTACACATATGTAGATGCATCAACAACCCGTGTAACAATAAATGCTAAGGCAGCAAGCAGTTCTGCAAACGTAAGCGGTATCGGAACATTTGCATTGAACGGTAATAAGACAGTAAGAATTATTACAGTCAGAAACGGTGCTACAATGCAGAAGTATTCTGTAACAATCTTGCGTGATACTGCAATCAACGGTATCAGCGGTACATTGAACGGAGATGCGATAACAAACAGCACTCTTGAAACAATAACAGTACCGGAAGGTACAACAACAATTCCGCTTAATATAACTTCAGCCGACAGCGATGCAATAATTACTGTAAACGGCAGAGAGATTGAAAGCGGAAAGGACATTGACTTTACAATGTCAACACAAAAGGAAAGATTCGACATTAATGTTGTAAGCGCAATAAGCGGTATTAACAAGTCGTTCGTTGTATATGCTGAAAGCGATGCAGACAAGCCTTATGAACCGTTCATCAATCATATTATGATTGATCCGACAATCAATCAGACAGGCAAGGATGCAACATTCTTCACAGCGTTTGACGAAAAAGTATTTGTTTACAGTGCCGTTAATGACGGTACTACACCGTACTTGTTTGCTAAGAGTGATGACCCGGATGTTTACATTGAAGTAATCAATGAAACAATGAGAGATTACTCATTGCAAGAAGGTATAGGTTCATACTTGGCACAGTCTATAGGCGAAAGCGGACAAGCAACATTCACATTCCGTGCAACTAAGTTTACTGAAAGCGGATACGAGCTTATTAATGAATATGTAGTAACTGTTTATAATACAGATGCACCTATCTTAACTGATTTGTGGACAGATAATGCTACTATGAAGACTAAGTTCTCACCGATAGTAAGAAATTATGATGTTGAAATAGGTAAGGATACCGAAGCATTTACCGTACATACAAAGAATACTTATGAAAATGCACAAGTAAGTATGAGTATCGACGGCGGAGCTTATGTAGACGGTGACGTAAGAACATTTGATAAACTTCCTCTTGATACTAAGAACTTTACCGTAACGGTTAAGATAACAGTTGACGAAAAAGACGGAATTTATGTTCTGAATGTAACTCGTCTTGATAAGTTAATTCCTGAGGCATTCCTTGAAAACATTGAACTTGAGGATGAAACAGCTGCAGGCGACGGATTATATGAAATGACTCCTGCATTTGAAGAAAAAGATGCTGAATATTCTGCTAAGGTTAATTACACAGACAATACAATTACATTGACTGTAACAGCTAAAGATCCGGCAAATGATAAACTTGCCGTTACTACAAGCGACGGTAAGGTTACAACGGTAACAAGCGGCACAGCCACTGAAATTACATTGCCGTCAAGCTTCCTTGACAGTGAACATTCAACAGAAACTGTAACGGTAACTGTTGAAAATAAGGACGGTAAGATTGGTAAGTACGAATTGAAGATTACTCGTGATGACAGAGCAAACGGAGATGCAAGACTTGCAAGTCTGACAACCGATAAGTTCGATTTGTCAAAGGTATTTAACCCTGAAATCTTTAGTTATGTTGTTAATATCTCACCTTATGATGAAGATATTACGGTAACAGCAGAAGCTAAAAACCCAACTGACAGTATAGTATTTACTCATAAGGGTAAAAATTCGGCAGAATCAATCGGCAGTGCAAGTGAGAAATTTGAGCTTGACGCGGGTGAAGCTGTAGATTATGTATTCGTAACAGTAGCTGAAACTCCATACACTTATGTAATTAAGATTGTAAGAGAGAACACAGCTTACCTAAGCAACATTATCGTAACAGATACAGTTGATGGAGACGGATACGAAGAACTAAATCCTAAGTTCGATGCAAGTGTAATAAGCTACGATGTTCTTGTAGATCCGCTTGCAACAGAAATCGAATTTACGATTAAGACTACAGAATATAATCCAATCCTAAATATGAGTATTGAAGGCACGCAGGTAGCAAGTAAGTCGGCATCAGAATTAACACATATGTTTGACCTTGCACTTAACCAAAAGTCGTTCACAATCGACTTTGAGATTGTAAGTCAGGTAAGCTCTACGGTAACTAACGGCGGTAAGTATCGTGTAACTGTTACAAGAGATACTGCCGAAACAGTTCCAGAACTTCAAACTTACATAACAGGCAGAGTTCATTCGGTTGCTCAAGGTGACGATACTGCAGAAATAAGAATGTATGACAGCAGCAATAATCTTGTTGCGGTAGATGCGGCAGGAAATACGGTTTACCAAGTTGGTCTGAACGGCAACTTTGAAATCTCGCTTCCTGATGCAGATACATATCATATTGTAATAAGCAGAACAGGTTATTTGGATTATGAAATCACCAACATTGTTTCAACCGAAACTTTTGTGAAAGCTAAATATGACTTTGGTATGATTAGAATTACACCGGGTAACGTTACAGATTATGATGTAAGTGACGGCGTCATAGATTATGTTGATGTTAACTTAGTAAATGTATTCCTATATAACATTATTATGGATGACTATACAGGACAAATTATTAAGGATTCGATAACAACAACTGAAGACGGAACCAAGGATGAAACTAAGGATACTGATAAGAAAGACGATTCGAGTGATAATCCTGAACCTCCGGATAACGGAGCAACGGATAATCCGTCAACGCCGTCAACTCCTGACAGCGGAACAACAGATAATCCGTCAACGCCGTCAACTCCTGACAGCGGAACAACGGATAACCCTGAAACTCCGAGTGAAACACCGGATACACCATCAACTCCAAGTGATGGAACAAACAGTGGTGACAGTAAGGATGACAGTACAACGACTGATACACCTAATAAGGGTGAAACGGGCGATAATACATCATCAGATACTGAAACGGGAGATAAATCCGATAATACAGAAACACCGTCAGATGGTAATACATCAAGTGATAATACATCAAATGGTGATACATCATCAGACAGCAAGTCAGATAGCACAGCAGACAGTGCGACATCAGACAGCAAGTCGGACAGCACAACAGACAGTGCGACGTCAGACAGCAAGTCGGATAGCACAGCAGACAGTGTGACATCAGACAGTAAGTCGGATAGTAAATCAGACAGTGCTAAGAGTTCAGAATCATCATATTCTGTTTCAACGGCAGTAGCAGGTGTATCTGCTTATACAGAAATCCAATATGGTGATGGCACTAATACAGCCGGCGCTTATTACGAAGCAAATGGCAAGAAGATAATTTCTTGGATTAACTTTGAGGGCGGACGTGTTGAAAGAGCTGATTGTGATTTTGACGGTGACGGCTCAATCACAACAAAAGACCTTCTGTATGCAGGTATGTATTTTGGAAAGAAGACTCCTGTATTGGATAACCAAGGTCCCGACAAAGTCAAAATAAAAGCATATTAATTAGCTTTAAGGAATCGACAGATTTAATTCTGTCGATTCTTTTTTTGTTTTATACACTTTATGTAATTTTATTAAACAGTAATAATTGTAACATTCACACAATATACGATAATGAACTGTAAAGAATAAACGGTGTTTTTCTTGAATAGAAATGTTGACTTTTGGTATAAGTTGGTGTACAATTAAAGTATAGAATTATTCATAATAGGGATAATTGTAGCAGGGGGGGAGAGCATGCATATTGGGAAAAAGAAAATCACAATAAGCGCACTTATTGTGGTTGTTTTTGTATCTGTTATTGTTTGGGCTGCAACATCTTACCCAAATGCAGCTATATCATTCAGTGGCATAAAAATGGTGGCTAACGGTTCAACAACTCAAGGCTTCGTTGATATATCTCTGAAAAATATTGATTCAACTGCAATATCTTATTGTATTGAATATGATAAAAATTACATAGAGCTTTCGGATGTGGCGACGAATACACCGATTAAAAACCCTACAACTTCTTCGGGAAGCGTCGGATATTCATATGATATTGCTCATGATTATTTTGAACAAAATACTGATGATTTTCCAATCGGAAGTTTTGGCGACTTTAAATTACCGTCTATGATTGGTGTAAGTATGCCGATTATTGGTGTTGCAGATGCCGACAACGGCAGAGCAATAATGAACTTCTTACCGCAAGAAGGTACAACTTCTAAATACATAACTGCGGTAAAAGGGCGTGACGAACATCTTATTCTTGCAAACGGTAAAAATTTAAAACTCGGACGATTGAGCTTTTATATAAAAGACCCTGCAAAGTTTGCAAAGCTTTCAAAAAGCGAACTTAAGGATGTTATTAAAATTGTACCGTTTTCGACAATGATTACAGTGCAGGACGATACTATTACAGATGATGACGGTGTTCATATAGGTTATATCGACAGCAGTGACGGAGATGTTAAATGGTACTCAAGAGCCGATAAAAATGTTGAGTGTAATTTTGAGATTGAAGCGGCACTTTCAAATGTTAAGGCACTGAATGAGGAGCTTACAGTTACTTCTTATGACATCTATAAGAATGGTACAACAGATGATTTACTTGATTTCATAAATGATAAAATGTCGATTATATCACTCCAATATGCAGACGGTTCCGAAAGACCGGCAGTGTTTAAGTGGGATAAGACGACAAGCAATCTAAGCTCGATTTCGTGGAATCCAAAAGAAGGTGACTATACGGTTGTTCAAAAATACAATGATGATTTTGATATAACCGTTACAATACATGTGACGCCGATTAATTTGATTGGTTTCACGGCAGAAAATGAGAATTTGACGTATTGGACCGGTGCGGCGGATTATCCTGCAACAATAGACGATTTGAAACTTGCACCAAAAGCAAAACCGATACTTGATAAATATATTCCAAACGGCGGAGTACCGGAGTTTAATATCGGATGGTACCAGCTTAGCACTGAAACATCGCAGCTGCTTGATATACCTGACGATATCAAAAACAAAGTGGTAGGTAAATATACAATTTTGGGACACATTGCGGATATAAACAAAATATCGATTAATTATCCGTGGCTTACAGTAAAGGACAGCCCTGATGTCAACTTTATAAGAAATGTTGTTGATAACGAGAGTGAGCTTCCAAAAGAGTTGGAGGTTGTAAGTGCTGTCACGGCTGATGACGGTACTTTGACAATAACAGTTAAAAATAAAGATGGGAACACAATTCCTGTAGGTACAACATTTGATGTGAGAATGCCGGGCGGAGAACTTATTGATTCTTCAATGTCGGGTTATAATGCTGTTGTAAATGATGACGGAACGGCAACAATTACTGTAAAGGCTGATATTGCAATAGACTCTGAAAAGAAACTTGCACAGATTATAAACCTTGGAAGTAAAGCCGGTAAGTTTGAAATATCATCAACGGAACCGGGAAAAAATCCGGGACCGTATACTGAATTCAGTACAAATCCGAGAAAAAATATTTATTTAGACAGCTATACTTTTGATTATTCGGATTTGCAATCGGCAATGTTTCCTATCAAAGCGGGTGTGAGTTTGCCGACAACTGTAACGCTTCCTGTACTTTCTGATTTTGTTGGAACAACATATGATGGATACGACGGTACGGAAATAGGTAAGCTTTCGACCTTCACAGTTGATTCGTGGGATGTTATTGACGGAGACCCTACATTGGTTGGCAGTGTTGTAACTGTAAGGGGTACGCTTTCAACAACGTCATATACAAACTACGGAAATGTTGTAAATGAGAATAATAACACAGTTGAGATTAAGTATTTGGTTGTCAACGGTGATGATAGAGATGAAATTGATGTAATACCCGATTTTACATATGACAAAAAACAAGTTGGGTATGATTATAACGATTTGCAAACAAATTCATTTACTGTTAAAAATATAGGCTCAACCGATATATACGGCTTGACAGCCGCTATTTCTTTGAGTAAAGATGGGAATAAAGAAGCATTTACTATCAGCAAAAAGTTGCCTCAAATTTTACAAAAAGGTGAAAGTGTAGACTTTGATATAACAACTAATATAGGTCTTGATGTAGGAACTTATGAATGTACAGTTTCTGTTATATCAAATGAGGGAGTCCTTCAAACGTTTAAAATCGTTTTTGAAGTTACAGAAGCTCCTACATATAAAATAGAGCTTGTTTCTGATAATATAAAATATGGTAAAGCAGAAACGGACTCGGGATTATATACTGCAAGTGAAGGTGAAGCTGTTTCAATAACAGCAACTCCCGAAGAAGATTGCGTTTTCACCGGATGGACATGTGAAACTGGTAATGTGATATTCGCAGACAGCACATTGTCTAATACGACATTTGAAATGCCGGCAGAAAACGTTAAAATAACGGCTCACTTTAAAGAGTCGCTTGGAGCGAAACTCAGAGCGACAGAACTTATGGTTAAAGATACAAATGACAATGATCAGGATTTGCATGATCAGAATTGGAAAATTGTAAAGTTTGACCCTGTAAAACGTGAGTATTATGTTGCAGTGCCAAATAGTGTTGACAAAGTAAAGCTTTGGTTCAAACTTAGAGATGAAGCAAAAAATGCGACGCTGTCTCTTTCGCGTGAACATAATTCTGTAACTGATACATTGACCACGCCAACGGAGGACGCAACGGATAATTATTATAAGTCAGAGGATATAGAGCTTGACGTCAGCCCTGTTGATAACCTGCTTACATTGACGATGACATATGATGATCCTAATGACGATCCTGATGAAGGCGAAGTTACAAGGTCGTATAAGATTCACGTTTACAGAAAAATAGAAGAGTCCAAATTGATGAAATTTAATTATGGTAACTCGCCGTATGGCTTGATTATGCGTGATACGGCAATAACGGATAAGGCGACGGCTAAAAATGAATTTGACAAAAATGATTATACATTTACTGCAGGATATACGCCGGCAGGTGCAACAGTGGGTGTAAATTATTGCGGTGAAGCTTGGACGTCGGGTGTGAATTATGATTTGGATGATACAGCATTGTTTGTTTTGAATTCGGGAACTTTTACAGACCCGGGATATGAAAGCGTTATTAATTCGATTGGCGGAGCGGTAACCGATGTCACCAAAAAGATAACGGTTAATGTTTTAACGGAAACAAATGCGGCATATCAAGATGGCGGTTCTACGGATTATTCATCTGTCAATGCACAGACAATCAATCTGCCGTCGAGCGGTACAATATCCGAATTAAATGCGGAACGAATCCGGCCTGATAAATATGAACTTGTTTATTCATTCGCAGATTTTGACGGTTCAATCGTTTCAATAAAAAGACCGTTAATCTTGCTTAATACTCTTGGAGATATCAATAATGATAAACAAGCAGATACAAAAGATGTTTCAAGAATAAGAAACAGATTCAGCGCAGATTTAGCTAACAACACAAATGTTACAGGTTATGATGTTGGCGGATTGCTAAATAGATATCGTATCTGCGATGTAAATAAAGATAGAGCGGTGAATTTGATAGATGCAAATAATATACGTGCTAAAAAAATGATTCAGTTCTATACTAATGATGGAGGTGGTGCGTAATGAATAAGATTCTCAAAAGCTTAGTGTCAGGATTTACGTCACTATCTATGTGTGCTGTATGTATGATTAGTATTCCTGCTACTGCGGATGAATACGAAAATATAGAAACACAGGCAACAAACAGAACTTTGTCTGTAGATTTTATGGGCAGAGGTTCTACACCAAATGATGCAAGCCCCGGTAAAGCAGGATTTAGCAAAGATGATGTAAACTTAACCAATCCGCTTGAATTTTGGGTAGGTATCGGCGTTGAAAATGTAAACGATTTACCGTTGTTTACTGACGGTGTTTATTCGTTAGATGTAGCGTTTGAATATGATCCGAATTACGTAAAGCCGTATTGGGATAAAACAACTGCATCTTCAACTGCAGAACAAAGCTGGAATGATGAGCTGGTAAAGGGAAACCTGAGCTCAACAGGTGACAGCAGTGCTTGGTGGAATGATACACAATATGAGATTACATCTGTTCGTGAATGTGATATAGATACTGCGTTAAATGATAGAGAAAATAGCACAGAAGCTGCTCAACGTGCTTTAGACGGCTGGAAAATGTGCTATGTGGGTGTGGTATTTAAAGGGGACTCGCTGTTAAGATTTAAAGACTTGGCAAGTAATTCAAAGCAGTATTTGCTGAAATTGCCTTTCGTTCTTTTGAGTGCTCCCGATGAAACTGCGGCAGACCAGAATCCTACTGTATTGAGTATGGTTCGAGGCGGAGATACATTTGCTATCGGTTCCGGTAGTGACGGTACAAATCCTTATGCATCATGGTTTGCTACGACGCATCCGGCTCCGGATGATACTAACCTTAAAAATTTATTTGATTTCAGCGGCGATATAAGTCTGTTTGGAACAAATGATGCAATAGATAATATAGTTGCGGTAAAACCGGGAGAAATTCCGTCAGATCCGGGAGCGACTCCGTCACCGGATATAACTTATTATTTATCATCGGACAAGACTTTACAAGAAGATAAGTTTAAAGCGGAAACTAAAACGTATTATGTAAGTGTTCCCAATGAAACGGAACAAATCAGAATGGACGTAAGTTCATCCGAAAAGCCGACTGTAACTGTTAATTCGGCAAGCGTCAATGTGACAGCATCAGACGCTAAAAAGTATTCGTCAGATTTATTTGATCTTGCTGAATTGGACAAGACTGTGAACGACGGATATAATAATACTGTTACAATTACAGCCGGAGGTACAACATATACGGTTTATATAAGAAGACTGCTAAAACCAAAGATTACATTAAATTACGGTAATTCACCTTATGGTGAAATTATGAAGGCTTCTAATATTGCGGATGCAGATAAACAAGCTGCAAAGGATGCGTTTAATGTGAAGAATAAATATGATGCAAGTTATTTGCCAAGTGATGTTGCTTCAAAGCAAAGAATAATATATACATTGAATGCTTGGGGAAAATCAACAGATCCAGAAGTAAATATGGATAGAAATGACTATGCACTTTTCGTATATGAACAGACTGATTTTAGTGATCCGGGATATACCGCAACAGATTCTTTGGGAGAACCTTATGATGTAACACAGGTACAGAGAGAAATTGAAGTATGTCGTTTGTCTGGTGGTAACATTTCGGAAAATGTATCTGCTAAAAATTATGAAGTATATACGATTGTTAATGAGCCGAGTAATTATTTGTTTACTCAGATAACAAGCAAATCAAAGAAATTTCTTCGACCTGACATATACGATTTAAAATATAGTTTTTATGACAGTGTAGCCAATGAAACTGTGGAATGTGTCCGTAAGATAATCGTTATACCGAAAATGTCGGACACTAATATGGATGGTGCTGTAAATACAAATGATATAGCATATGTTAAAATTGCTTCACAGGGAGGAACAATTGTTGCAACAAATGTTCCGGAAAGAATAAAAAATTTATTCTTGAACAGAGTCTTTGACGGTAACTATGATACAGCAATTAATACAAACGATATAGCATATGTAAAATTAGCATCACAAGGTAAGGTATTAGAACCTTTTTATAGATAAAAAGGTTTAATATATAAATAATAAAAGGAGGAAAATTATTATGAAGAAAATAGTAGCGTCTTTGTTAAGCGTTATCATGTTAGTATTTGCGTGCGGACCGGTTGGTTTGGCGTATAATTTTTCAGATGGTGTTTTAACAAGCGGTACAACAGAAAATGATATGCCAACCCTACAGGCGGTATATATGAAACGTAATGCAGATGCACCGGATGGTACCTGCAAGTTCGAGGAAGATACTATAGGAAGTCTAAAAGCTGGTGATGACTTTTACATAGGTCTAAGAGCTAAGAATTTCTCGCATTTTTCCGGTATAACAAAAGGTTTATACTCGATAGCGGGAGGTATCGCATATAGTACAGATTATATTGAACCATATGAGTATTATGAAGACGCCCCTTCAACGATTATCAATGATGATTCAGATTTTTTGGGTGTATTAGAGGAGAGAATGGAAAATGATACAAGTTCATCGTCATTCTATAAATACAAAAATGGTAGAACAACATATGGTATAACTGGTGCTGCATTGTCAAAGAGTTCGGATGGATATAACGCAGAAATTACAAATGCTAAGGTTGTACAATTCGGTATTCAATTTGGAAGTATAAAAAAGACGCCAGGTCCAATAGCTGATGATGAATATGTTATGTTCATACATTTTAGAGTAAAAGCAACCCCAAGTGATCCGGAAAAAGTAATGGCAATTTCTAATGCTACAGAAATTGGTGTTCAGTTTGGTATGCCGGATGATATGTCTACTTTTGAGGATTATTCTTATTCAGCAACTAGTCAGTTGGAAAATTATTTGAAGTTAGATAACAGTAAAATTGATTTATTCCCTGCATCGTATGACATTAAGTTTTACGAAGATAATACATACACAAATGTGATGACAAGTGCTGACGGAAGCACAACATTTGGAGCTACAGGCATAGCAGATGGTACAGCGTATGCTGATTCGGGAATTACTATTCCAAAAGCGGGTACAGACTTTAGTCTGATAAATTCAAATAATGAATACTTTTACGGATTTAAATATGTAGATTCAACTGGTACAGAACAGTCTCTTGACGATTTATCAACAATTGATGCAAATGCTGTTGCTAAAGGTTACAGTGACTCTGTTATAAGAGTTTATCCTAAATATGATGTAGGTAAAACAATTACATTTAACAGTAACTATCCGGCAGACGTATCAACTTCGCCGAAAACAAAAGATGTTATAGTATCATTAAATCAAGATGCAACAATTCATGTATCGCAAAAACCAACAGTTGGTACATCAAGCGATGACTTTGAAATACCTGCAGGTTACACGTTCAAGGGTTGGTTTACACAAGCAACGGGTGGTGACAAAATTGAGTTTAAAGGCGACACCGGTGTAACGGCTCCAACTAATGTTTCTTCACTTTCTGCTGTTTATGCACAGTGGGACAAAGAGTTAACAGTAACATTCCATGAGAATTATGGACAAACAGAAAACACAACAAACAAAACAATCAGTGCCGGTTCAAGTTTGAAATCAAGTGATATTCCGACATTTACAAGAGCAGATTATGCATTTAAAGAATGGAATACAAAAGCAGACGGCTCAGGCACTACATACTCAAATACACAATTACAGGCAGAAACAATTTCAAGCAATACTGACTATTATGCAATGTGGACACCGGAGAATCCGGACAATGCAGTAACATTGACATTTAGTCCTACAGGATGTGACGCACAAGTAACACCTGCATCTATGACGGTTGTCAAAGGTGATACAGTTTACGCATATCAGATGCCTACTCCGACAAAGACGTCAGCGACAGGTGATGCATACACATTTAATGGTTGGTACGGAGCGGCTTCAGAATCCGATACTACTGATAAAGCACCATTTACTTTAACAGATAATAAAACGGTGTATGCACATTGGACATATGCAGGCAGAGATCAGGTAACTGTAACATTTGATTATGACGGTGCAACATCACCTACTGCTCCGACAACTATAACTGTCGGTAAAGGTGATTCGATTGGCGATGCAATGCCAACAACACCGGTGAAAACAAATTATAGTTTTGATAAGTGGGTAAATACAGCCGATAATTCAGATTTTGATAAGACAACAACAGTAAATTCAAATATAACGGTAAAGGCAACATATAAATCTGATATTACCGTAAACTTTAACATTAACGACGGAACAACTCCGGCAACACCATTTGCTACAGACAAAGGTGCACCTTCAAAATCTTATGCAGCACCTTCAGACCCTAAAAGAGCAAATTATACATTTGTAGGATGGAATACAAAGGCAAACGGTTCAGGTAAATTCATTACTGCAGCTGATTACGCTACATTAAATGATGTTTCAACAGCTGCCGGTGGAACAAATCCGGTAGAATTGTATGCATACTGGGCAGATGCTCCTGTAACACCGGGTAAATTACCGGGTAATGAAACACCTAATGATAATGGTGTAAAAGTTACATTCGACAGTAATGCATCAGGAAGTGCTTCATCAACAGTAACGGATGCAAATCCGAAGTATGTATATCCGCATCTTGGAGATGCTCTTGGTACATTGATGCCGGAAGCTCCTACAAGAACAAATTATAAGTTTGTAGGATGGAATACAAAAGCAGATGGCTCAGGTACAACATTTACAGATGCAACAGCAATAACAACAACACTTGACGGTGTAACGGCTAATGGAAGCAAATACAACTTGGTTGTATATGCACAGTGGGATATTGCTGATAATGTTGATGCTAGTGATAAAGTAACAATAACATTTAATGATAACAAAGACGGCAACGGTGGTACAAACGTTAAGACAGTAACAATTTTCAAGGGTGACTCTCTTGGCTATGATGTAACAGCACCGACCAACAAAGGTTATACGTTTGATAACTGGTATGAAGGTACAGTAACAGGCGGTTCATTGTCAATGACAACTACGGCATTTGACAAGACAAAGCAAATAAACAGTAATACTGATTACTATGCAAAATGGCTGTCGGATATTACAATCAGATATGATGTAAATGGTGGTGTAGGTACATATAATGACGTTGTGGGTGCGCCTATAGCAAACTATACAGATCCTGCACAGAATCCTACAAAAACAAATTATGTATTTATAGGATGGAATACTAAACCTAACGGATCAGGTAATTTTGTTACTTCAGCAAAATATCCTACATTGAATGATGTTTCTCTTGCAGCACAAGGCAGTGAGGCATCAGCTCCTACAACAGTAACATTATACGCATATTGGGCAGCTGCAAATGTAAATCCGGGAGAAAATGTTATTCCAGATGATATTCCTAAGAACAATGGTGTAAAGGTTACATTTGACAGTAATGTTACAGGAAACAAAACAAATGCAGCAGTGACAGATGCAAATCCAAAGTATGTATATCCATATCTTGGTGATGCACTTGGCAATATGATGCCAAATGAACCAACAAGAACACATTATGTATTCAAAGGTTGGAACACAAAAGCTGATGGCAGCGGTGTAACTGTTGATTCGACAACAAAAATAGACCAAGCGACACTTAAGGATGCACTAAAGGAAATTGCAGGTACAAATACTGCATATGAAACAACATTGTATGCACAATGGGATATAGATCCTTCAGTTCCGACATCTGACAAAGTTAATGTTACATTTAACAAGAACTTGGATCTTAAGGGTAATGACACATCTCCTCGTGTAGTTACTCTATACAAAGGTGATTCAATCGGATACGATATAACAGAACCAACAAACGGTACATTTGAATTTGATGGCTGGAAGACAGCGTTTGACGGTACCGGTACTAAGTTTGATAAGGATACAAAAATAGACGCTGATAAAACTTATTATGCAACATGGTTTAAGTATTTGAAGGTTGAGCTTGTAAATGCAAATGCTGAATATACAGGACAAGTTATTTCGCCTAAGTACAATATTTATCAAATTAAATATGATGATGCAAGCAAAACTACATATACAAAAGTAGCGGACAGCGATATTGCAAAAGATGCAACGCTTCCGGCAGGCTTTACTGCAACTGTAACAGATAAGGATAATGCTACAACAACAATTCAAAATGTCGGTGTTTATACAATAGCAATTTCTATTGATAATGCCGGAACTTATGCAAACGGTTATAAAATCGGTGTACAGGATTCAACATTTGAAGTAACATCAGCAAAACTTACAGTAAATGTAGATCCTGATACTCAAAAACAAAAAGCAGGTTCATCTCGTAAGGACCCTGTTGTCACTGTAGTTGATGCTACAGGCAATACAGTCGGAAAAAGCGAATATGACATTAAGTATTATACATGGACCGATGCAGGTGCTGCTCCTGACGGAAATATTCAGAAGAGTGAATTAAGTGAAGTTACTGACATTACAAAGGTTGGTAAGTATGTAGTTGCTGTTGAATTAAAAGCTAATTCAAACTATGTTATTGATTCGGTTAAGTCAACAACAACAGAAGCGGTATTACTTTATGACGGTAAGACAACAGGCTATGCTGAATATACAGATGCCAAAGTTGGCGGAAACATTGTTTATGAAGTACTTGCAAATGACCCTTCGATTAAAGAAATAAAAGCTAATTCTGTCAAGGGTTCAACAGTTGATTCAACTGCATTACCATTTAAGGATAGCCAGTATAAGAATGATGTAGCATTTGATAATGCGGAAACTCCTACAATTAAGGATTATTATGTAAGAGTTCCGGATGTTGATGCTGATAGCATTCAGTTTAATGCAACACTTACAAATCCTGATACTACAACAATAACAGCATCAGACGGTACAACTCTTACACCTACAAAGAATGGTGACGGTACATACACAATTAAGGCTCCTCTTACAAATAAGGGACAAACTGAAAATACTATCACTATTACAACAAAAGCAGGTACAGATAATGATGCACCGACTCTAACATATACATTCCATGTTCAACAACTTGTGACACCAAAAATCACTTTGAACTATGGTAACTCACCAGTTGGTGAAATTATGAAAGCGGATAATATTTCAGTTTCTGATAAATTGGAGGCAATAAATAAGTTTAGTGAAAAAAATACCTTTAAGAATTTAGATTCAAAATATATTCCGACAAAGGCAAATATCAAGAATGCATATACATTGAATGCTTGGAATGGTGAAACTGATTCAGATAAGAATATGGACAGAAACCCATATGCAATATTTGTCTATGAACAATCAGAATTTAAAGATACTGGTTTCGAAGCATATGATTCTTTAGGTAATAAGGTTTCGGATTCGGAAGTGACAAGAACGATTAAAGTTTCAAGATATAAAACTGCAAATGGTATAAATGCTGCTGTTGCAGATGAAACAAAAGTTTATGGAAAAAATGCTACGGATACCGATTTGGCGGCTATAACGGCAAATGATGCCGTCCTTACAGGTATTACAAGTAAGGGATTACAATTTATCAGACCTGATGTTTACACAATGACATATGAGTTTACCGATTTTGATGGGCAGAAGGTCACAGAAACGAGAAATATAGTTGTTCTTCCGCTTTTGGGAGATACAAATATAGATGGTTCTCGTAATACTAACGATATAACATTTGTAAAATTGCAGGCACAAGGATCAGATGTTGTTAATAGTACAGTACCAACATCAGCAGCTAATTTATTTATTTGGCGTGTATTCGATGGTAACTTTGATACAGCTATTAACTCAAACGATATTACATATGTTAAATTGTCAGCACAAGGTAAGTATTTAGACCCATTTTATAATGAGATTAAATAAAGATTAAGTAAAAAACAGGAGGAATGTCAAATGAAGACAAAAAAAATTATAGCATTTGCGTTAAGCTGTGCCATGGTATTGTCGACTTTTCCGGCAAGTGTTCTTGCTGATGGCGACAACGTTCTAAAGCCCGGCGTAACCGAAGCTACAAAGCCTACATTAAAGGCTGTTTATATGTGGGAGAAAAAGAGTGCAAGTGAGTATGACGCAGCAAGCGATGGTTGCCTATATGAAGAAGCATCATTGCCAAGGGATGGCTTAAAAGTAGGCGATACTTTTGTTATCTGTGTTGAAGCTGATAATTTCGATAACTTCGTTGGAAATGCTAAGGGTGTGTATTCAGTAGGTACAGGTATCGCATACGATAGTAGATATATCGAGGTGGCTGAGAGATTTACATCAGACTCTACACCGGTTAATAGTGATGATGATTTCGCTGATGCATTGAATGAAAGAATGCTAGACTATTCAGGCGGTTCAGCTAATTTTAATTCAACATACTTTTATAATAACGGTAAAAGAAACCTTTATGAAATAGCAAGTGCAGCTATGACAAAGTCAGATGATTCTAATTATAATACCGGTTTGAGTACTGATAATAGCAATATTAAGATTGTGCAATTCGGTGTTCAATATAAAAGTTTGACCGCAAAGGCTTCAGAATTCAAAAATAAAGAAAATTTAATGTACGTTTATTTTAAAGTTAAGGCTTTGCCACCTGCCGGAAGTCCGGGCGTGTCTATAACTTTAGGTCAAGATACTGGTATTCAATTGGGTATTCCGGGTACTGCTGAATTTGAAGACTATACGTATCATGCAACTACAGAATTGGAGAAGTATCTAAATATTGATACAACATCATTGCAATTATTCCCTGCAGGTGCAGCTAGGAAGACAGGTATTTCTATTAAGTCAGGTACAATGGCATCAACTCAATTTGTAGGTGATGTATTTAAACCGGGTGTGAATTTGCAATTCGATTATGACGATAGTTCACACGCAGATCTTGATACAAGTGATACTGTTACATATAAGTATGGTGCAGCAGGTATTACAGCAGCAGACGATTCAGGCTTGACTGCTATTCCTGCAACACTAACAACTGATGTAAACGGTAAGCACATATATGCAATCGTTGGTAACTTTATATGCGACCTTGGTGCATTAACAGTTAGTGAAATTAAGACTACAGAGATTACAGTAAGCGGTGCTCCGACAACTGCTTATGACGGTACAGCAATTAACTTCAATGATTTAGTTGCTACGATTAAAAAGAACAATGGTACATCAGTTAGTGATCTTAAATTCACAAACTATGAAAATGTCAGTAATGACTTGGCAATTTACAAATCTAATGCTACTGGCGACGTTCTTGACAAAGTAACAGCTGCTGACAAATATGGTAATGGCAACAACTACTTTGTAGTAGCAACAACAGACAAAACAATTAAGAGTGCAACATTTAATGTAGTATCAGATTATGATTTGATTACACTTTCAACATCAACAAACAACAAGATTAAGAGCTCATACAATGATGGTGACGCATTTGACCCATCTGGTCTTGTTATAGGTGCTAAGAAAGCATCTGAATCAGCGGCTGCTGACGTTAAATATGCTGACTTTAATACAAAATTAGGTAGCAACAAGTGGTTGGTTGTAGTTGCTGTAGATGATACAGCTGCAAAGTCTGCAACAGCATCAACAACAACTGTTACAAAAGAAATGATTGACAATAAAAATAAGATTTTTGTTGTTTACACAAATCAAAAAGGTGAGAAACAAGCACTTCAAGTTGCTACACTTGGTGCAAAGAAGATTAAGAGTGCAACAATTAGCGGTGGAAAGACAGATTATACATATGGCGATAAGCTTAAGACAGATGACCTTAAGTTGAATGTTATATATGATGGCGACTCAACAGGAACAGAAATATCATTTGATAAATTGGCAGCAGCCGGTATTACAGTTAAAATCGGTGAAACATTAGTTGATGCTAATACAGTAATAACTCCTGCCATGAAAGGCAAGACAGTTGAATTTATCTATGACGGTAAAACACTTACTTCATCAGCTAAGATTACTGTAGCTGCAAAGACAGTTTACTACACAGTATCAGACGCAACAATTACAAAGGCATATGATGGCGGATTAACTATTCCTGCAGATCAAACACTACCTACAATTTCAATTAAGGATTCAGCTACAGCATTTGTAGGTACTGACTCATACACAGTTACAGGTACATTTGCATATACAGATAAAAATGTAGGCACAGATAAGAAGATTAAACTAACAACTACACTACCGGAAACAAACGGTAAGTACACATTTGCACCGGATACAGATAAGATTAATGCTGACGGTACACTTAAGACAGCTGCAACAATTACAGCAAAGGCTCTTACACTTAATGCCGGTGTTATAACAGGTTTTTCAACAAAGGCTGATCCTAATGCTACAGCTGATGTAACAAAAGACGGTTCGTTGGTACTAACAACGGCTAACTCAAACTTAGTTGACGGCGATAATGTAACAGTTCCATATACATACACATTCGCAAAGGACGATGTAAAGACAGCAGGTAATGATAAGAATGTAACAATTACACTAAAAGATCTTACAGGTGCAGATAAGGATAACTATACATTTGATAAGACACAAGTTACAACAGCTAAGGGTAATGTAACTCAAGACGCTATGTCAGATATCGAAATTTCAGGTCCTACAAAGGTAACATACACATATCCTGAGTTGACACCTGACTTTGGCGGTTTGGTAGTTAATGCAGTATATGGTACAGGTACTTCGGCAACAAAGGCTCCTGTTACAAACTACAAGCTATTGGATAAAGACGGTAACGAATTTGATAAGACTGCAAAGCTTCCTTATGGAGATACAACAATAACAGTATCATACACAGAAGGCTCAGTAACAAAGACTAAGACAATTACTCTAACAGCAAAGAAAAAACCAATCAAACTTTCAGACATCATATTCAAACCTGAAAGTAAATCATATGACGGCACAACAACTGCAACAGGTACAGCAACTGTTAAGGACGGTGTAACTGTGGCAGGCGATACAGTTAATATTTCTGCTAAGTGGGAATTTGACGGTAAAGATGTCGGAACAAACACAATCAAAGTATCAGATATTAAGGCTGATAATGAAAACTATGAAATTGTTGGTGAAGATAACCTACCTGTAAGCTCAACAACAATTAACAACTCAACAGCTGTAATTAAGCCGGCAACTCCGGAAAATGTAACAGCTAAAGCTGATAAGAAGACAAACAATATCGTTCTAAGCGGTACAACAGCCGACTTTGAATATTCAACAGACAATGGTGCAACATGGGTTAAGGCAGCAGCAGGTACAACAACAATCGAAAATGCAGTAAGAAATAAAGAATACACAATACTTGTAAGAACAGCTGCTACAACTTCAGCACCTGCTTCAGATGCTGCTACAGTAAAAGCTACAACTTATAAATACTTAGTAAATATTTATAAGAATGGTGCAGCAGCCGGCTCAGAACCTGAATATAAGGTTTATACAAATGATGAAGAAATTAATGCAGTTAAGGATGACACTACATTCGGTAAGTTCAATTCTAATGTTCTTCAATACACACCTTCAAGATTCAGAGCATACTTCACAGATTCAGCTTGCACAACATCAGCAGATGTAGCTAACTTGCCAAAGGACAGCAACGACAATATCAATCTTTACTACACCGCTAAGAAGAGCAGCGGCGGCGGCGGACGCAGCGTATCAATTAAACTTGATAAGGATACTGTTTCCGGTGTTGTAGGTGATAAGATTAAAGTTACAGCTACTGTAACAGGCTCAACAGCTAAACCAACATGGACATCATCAAATGAAGATGTAGCAACTGTTGACGAAAACGGTAACATCACATTGGTTGGTAAGGGTACAGCAACTGTTAAGGTTAAGGTTAACGGCATAGTTAAGAATATTCCTGTAACTGTTAAAGAAGCTACAGCAACACCAACACCTGTACCAACAGTTAAGCCGACAGAAGCACCTGTAATCAACACAGAATATACAAAGCCATACGCTTCAGGTTATGATGACGGTTCATTCCTACCGAATAACAACATCACAAGAGGCGAACTTGCAGCTATGATTGCAAGACTAAGCTATGGTGACGATCTACCTGACGGTATGTATCAAGCATCATTCCCTGACGTTGATTCAGACGCTTGGTTCAACAAGTACATCGGTTATCTTGAAGATAAGGATGTATTAAGCGGTTATGAAGACGGTACATTCAGACCTATGGATACAATCACAAGAGGCGAAATCAGTGCAGTTATCGCAAGAGCTCAAAGATATGATTTGATTTCATACAATGGCATCTTCACAGATGTAACTGAAAATGATTGGGCTAAGGATTACATTGAAACTCTTGCTGACAAGAATATCGTTTCAGGTTATGAAGACGGTACATTCGGTCCATATTCACCGCTAACAAGAGCTGAAGCTGTTGCAATTATCAACAGAGTTCTTGTAGAATCAACACCAATCGTAACATTTACTCCTAATGACATTGCAGGTCACTGGGCAGAGGCAGACATTCTTCTTGCAGTAAATGAAAGAATGGTTGGCGCAAATGCAGTAGTTCCTACAGTAAAACCGGAAGAAACAGCAGCTCCCGAAGAAACTGTTGCTCCTGAAACAACAGTAACTCCTGAAGAAACTGTTGCTCCTGAAGAGACAACAGCTCCTGAAGCAACTCCTGCTGCTTAATAAATATCGAATTATAATAAATGCGATAAATAAAGCAATGTAATGACACAGGGCGGTTATCGCCCTGTGTTATTGCATTTCCAATGGCATTGTCCGTATCTTTGGACAATGCTTTCGGAAATGCAATAACAATTAAAATAATAAGCTGTGTAATTGATTTAACGGAAAAGAGGTGCAATAAATGAAAAAAATATCTGCATTTTTGATTATAATGATAGCAATGCTTATGGCAGGTGTATGTGCTCATGCGGCTGACTTTAGCGTAGATACAACGTCGCTTCCTATGGGTGAGGCATATAAGCCGTACTCAGCACAAATAACAATGAGCGGTGGAAGCAATGACGGATATAGTTTTGAATTTATATCGGGTTTTAAACCAACAGGTCTTACTGTCAACGAGGACGGTTCAATAACGGGTACTCCGACAAGTGCCGGATATTATGCTAATATGAATATCCGTATAAGTAATGTAGACGGTACATACAGAGATGTTACATTTAAGATTAATATAAGAGCGAGATCTATCAAGATTAATGTAACTGCTCCCAAGAATATTATATATGACGGAAACAGTTATACAGCGACAGTTAAATGTTATGATTTGAACGGTGGCGAACTGACAGACGCTGTACCGATTATAAGATACGGTAAAGATAATCTTTCGTCTGTAACAGATGCCGGAACATATTATATTGATGTTTATGTATCGGGTTGTATCATATCGGAACGTGAGGGTGATACGCATATTCAAATTGAACGTCAAGGTGCGTCAATTTCATTAAGCGGTGACAAAGAATATCAATATGACCAATTACCTCACCCGCTTACGGCAGCTGACGTAACGGTAACACCGTCTGCGGCAGGATATGTTATTGAGTATAGCAGAAACGGCGGTGAATACACAACCGATGTGCCTGTTTCAAGCGGTATATATACTGCAAGGGTGCATACAACAAACCCTAACTATGAAACGATATATGACGAATGTACAATTAAAATCATAGGTGAAATTGTAAACTTTACGGTAACAAATACATCGTTTACATATGACGGAAACAGTCATAAGGCAACTGTTTCTTCCGATCCCGCAGACATTGGATATAAAGTTACATATACTAATTCAAAGGGTGAAACTGTAGAAAATCCGACCGATGCAGATGTTTATACGATAAAAATTACACTTGATAATGATAAAGTGTATTCAATCGGAAATGATTATGATAATAAACTTACAATAAGTCCGCAATCGGGTCACTTTACAACGGATGAAAGCTGGGTATATGACGGAAAGACGCACAAGCCGAATATGACGGTTGACGCACCGTATGATGAAAGTAAATATACAATAACATACCGTAAGCAAGGTACAGAAACTGACTTGACTGAAATTACGGATGCCGGTGTATATGATATAATAATTACTTTCCCGAACGGCAACTATATTGCAGATGAAACATCATCGAAAACAATAACGGTTACGCCGAAAACAGTTAATTTTACGGTTACAGACAATGTAGTTGATTATGACGGTAACGAACATACCGCAAAGGTTACACCGACTGAAGCTTTGGCATCGGATTTGTATTCCGTAAAATACGTTAAACGTGATACAGAAACAAAACTTAACAGTGTTACAAATGCAGGTGTGTATGATATAGTAATTGAGCTTGCAAACAGCAACTATACTTTAGACGGTTCTTTCAGTGCAACAATGACTGTTAATGTTACATATACATTTAATTTGGGTAATTCACCGGCTGCTATGATTTATAAGGATACGACGCATGATGCGGAATGGCAGAAAGAAGCGTTGGATTACCTAAAGGCAAATCACAAATTCAGTGAAAACTATTTGCCGAAGGACTGCAGTGCCGATATTACATATAATCCTATAAATAACATTGATGCAGACGGTAACGAATATACTGTAATAACAAGCGGTCTTGATAAATTTGTTGATCCGGGCGTGAATGTAAATGACGGTTCGACATCTGATACTATAAAAGGAACGGTCAGTGCCGTATCCGGAGTAGAAGGCTTGTATAAGGTTACATATCAAATCAACGATTCAACTATGGAGAGATATTTGTTAGTTGTGGACAGAAGAATAGGTGATGTCAACAGTGACGGCGCAGTAAACGGTATTGATGCAAATAATCTTGTTGGTAAGGATGCTGATGCGAACGGCGTAAAACAAGCGCGTATTTGGGATGTAAACAAGGATGGCAGGATTGACAATAATGATGTTAATGCAATCAGAAACAGATTCTCTGTAAGATTGGAAGCTTATTATCCTTGGTTATAATTTGACATTGGAGTTATGATGAAACAATTTTGGAGTTGATTTGTCATAACTCTTTTTTGTTAAAAATATTGAGAAACGGTGTTAAAAACAGTCGTTTTCAGTGTATAATATTGACAATTTCAAGTGCTTTGTGGTATTATAAAATATATAATAAGGATAACTATACATTGTTAAGATATATGAAAAGAGGAATTAAAATGAAAAGAAAAGCGGTTTCTATAATATTGGCTTTATCAATGCTTTTACCGACATTGAATTTTGCGGTGTCGGCTGATGAAATCAAAACAGAAATCAATTCGGAGCAGACTGAGGTTTTGGCAACTTCATCTCCGAATGAAAAAAGTACGGAAGAAAATATAGCGGCTACAAACGTACCGTTGGATAATTCAACGGATACTGTAAATATAAATAAAAATGATGTTGCACCTATGACAGACGGAACAGACCTAAGTTCAGATTTACAAAACGGTGATGTGACAATTAATACAAACGGTACATATTATATCGGTTCTGTTGATGTTACAAATAGTGTGACGGTAAAAACAGGTGTAAAGGCGGATTTGACGGTTGAAAATGTAACGATGACGTCTGCAACAAGTTCGCCTATTATAATTGAATCCGGTGCAGTTGTTAATTTACACATAAACGGCACAAATACCGTTATTGCTAAAAAAAACGGTAAGGCAGGTATTAATGTTGCAGCAAATAGTATAGAGTCGGATTATTCGATTTTGACTGTTGACGGTGATGGTATTCTTAATGTAACAGGTACTGCACAAGCATCGGGAATCGGTGCGAATCTAAAGCAATTACATGGTAAAATTATAATAAACGGCGGTACTATTAATGCTGTCGGAGGAATGAAAGGTACAGCTATAGGCGGAGGTGTAAAAACATCTGGTAATGTCAGCGGATGTACAATAGAAATAAACGGCGGTATCATAAATGCGAGTGCAGGACGATACGGAATAGCCATAGGCGGTGTGGAGCGTCAGTCTAATGCGGAGATTATCGTAAATGGCGGATATATTAAAGCAACAGCCGATGCTTCGGTGACTTATTCCATAGGACCGGGAAGAATGACTCCCACAACAGAACAATTTGGTGTAAATAATATATACATAAACGGCGGCAGTGTAGATGGTACGTTCAGAAGCACAGATTATGACAAAGTTCAAGATAAGTATGGAAATAAACTTAAACAAGTAGTTCTGACCATGCCGGATGCAGTTGAAATGGCAAATAAAGAAGTTACTGTCGGCTCATGGAAAACAGTAACAGACAGCGAAGCAAAGCTGTATGTATATGTAACAGAAGGTACAACAGGCTATGCCGTAACATATGCCGGTAAAATATATCGTACAGACGATATAGAAAACCAAACAACACTGACAGAATATTCGGGTTCAGACTGTACATGTACAGATGCAAATTCATCAATTAAATTATCTGTACCTGATGAAATAACTGTAAATAAAATTGTCGGACAGACAAAAATCAAATTAACAACTGATTTTGAAAAATCAAGTGACTGTACTTATCCTACTCATATTCTTAATTGTACATATACATTAACAACAGCTGACGAAAATGAAACAGCAATAAGCAGTGATTTGGCAGAAGTTGTGGACGGATATATAGTTGCACATTATAAGCAGGGAACTCATAAAATTCGTGTTAAGGTAACAGCAACTTTAAATGGATATATTTTTAATAATTCAAAAGATATTTCTTTGACGGGTGATGATAAATCGCAGTTTGATATTTCAAAAGGAAATATCAAAATAACAAAAAACAATGATAATAATGATATGGTAACAGTTACGGTTGGTACAACAAGCTATGATATTCCAAAGAATATGGAAATATATATAGTTCAATCAACAAGTCAAACAAGTAATGTAATTGAAGTGGTACAGGGTGCAAATCCTACCATTGTTTTAGATAATATTAATATTTTATCTCGTTCATCTATAAACAATGCATTGACGATAGGTGACGATGTTGAACTGACCCTTAGACTGAAAGGCACAAATAAAATTGAGTCACAATCTGTAAATCTTGCGGCGGTAAGAGGTATAACGGCTACTTCAAAACTTATTGTTGAAGATTCGGGCGATAATGACGGTGTTATAACATTTAAGTCTGCAAACGGCGCCGGTATCGGCGATATGAAGCAATTTACTGTAAACAGCGGTACTGTATATGCTTATGGCGGAAATGGCGGTGCCGGTATCGGAGGCGGTAAGGACGGTTCGGGTATCAACGTACTTATCAACGGCGGTAATGTTTACGCATATGCCGATGATGATTCTGAAAGTAATGCGGCAGGTATCGGAGGCGGTACAGGCAGTGCATCGGGAACAAGCGGCCGAGGCGGAAATATCATTGTAAACGGCGGTTATGTTAAAGCTGTCGGTAACGGCTCAGGCTACGGCATCGGTAACGGTGGAAATAAGACTCCGTACGGCGCGATTACAATCAATGGCGGAAGTGTAGACGCAACTCTCGGAACAACACCAAATAATGACCCATCATTTGATGCGTTTAATAATTCCGGAACAATTCCTGCAACTAAGTATAATCAGTATTTGGTAGAAACAACGATTGACGGAATAACAGATGAGCAAGATGTTGAATACTCACTTGTTTCAGATAATGATACAGGTGCAGAAAAGAAAATAAAAACACGTACAGACAAAAACGGTAAGTTGTATTTGTATGCAAATGCCGGAAATCAATGGATTCGTGTATATAAAAACGGTACAACATATTACAGATATTCAAAAGTTGATTCGATGTCAAAGAATACATTTAATTGTACAAACAGTACAGAGATAAGTGTTTCTTCTTTCAAAATTCCGGGTCAAATCGGGGATACTGTTATAGATAATGAGAACAGAGTAATCTCTGTAAAAGTACCTTATAACATCATATTGAAAAACATTACACCTAACATAGAATTTATCGGTGCATTTACTCAAAAAGATGCAATGAAATTTAATAATACAACATCAGCAACGTATAAAATAACGGGTAACGATAAGAGTGAAGTGACATATACTGTAAATCTTACTTTGGATTCAGAACATACCGAAAAGCAAGCCGATGTTTATGATGTTTCAAATGGCAGTGTTTATGTAACTGATCTTTATGTAACCTATGGCGGTGTACAATATAAAACCAACGATTTAGGATATGTAATAACGGGAACATCAACAGAAAATATAGTTAACCTTGATTCGGCAACGAAACTTCCGCCTGTTACATTGAAGAATCTTGACATAAAAATGTCTAATTCGGCTACTCCGATAAATATTATGGGAAATGTTGATATAACAATAGACGGTAACTGTACATTAAGATCAATGATGGGTAATGCCATTTCTGTAAAAAATTCATATTCAAACAATCCACAGCCTACTATAAAATCAACAGAAACAAATCCACTTGCCAATCTGCTTGATGTTCAAGGCGGAATAGGTGCAAATGCAGTAAATACCGAGGCGAATACGAAGCTGACAATAACAGGTGTACCGACAAATCTTACTGCTGTTACCGGAACTGCAGTCGGTGGTGACGGTGAATTTATTACAGACAGTAAGACGTATATTAATATTGCCGAAAACAGTACATCAACAGTTAAAAATGCGAACGGAGATAATCTTTATCAAGTAAAAGCAACATTGAATGGTGCAAAGGGAACAGAAAATATTTGTACATATGAAGATACAGATTATTATATTGGCGACGACCATATATTGTGCTTAATGGTTCCTAACGGTTCATATAATATGAGTGTAGGCTATAGCGAAGATGATTATTCAGGTACAATAGAAGTTGACAGTGCAATGGCAGAAGGAATTTTATATTCCGTATATGTAGAGTCGGTTACTTATGACAGCTCGCAAAAAGACAATAAAGGCGGTAAAGTTGACTTTACTGTTAAAGGTGTGTCAATTATAGGCAACGTTAAAATAAGAGTAAAGAGCCTGGAGGATATTCCTCTTGTTTTGGAAAGTGACGTTATTAAAGACTCAGACGGCAATTATGTTGCGTCGATAACTCTTCCGGAAAACCAAAGTGCAGAAAAACCTGTTGTCTATGAAGTATATTATGATGTTAAGAATAAAGAAACAAAACTTAAAAATAACTTAATAGTCGATTATGATAAAAGTGTGTGCAGTATAACGAATTTTGAAATAGACGGTCAGCTTGGTCAAAGTACAATTTATGAATCGGAAGACAGTCATACAATCACGGTTTATATGCCATATGATCATGAGTATCAAGATTATTATACGCCTTCAAAACTTACATATATCGGCGGAAGAATTTCAAATGACCAAGGTAAACCGATACAATATACTGTTGATATAAACGGCTATGCGAGAACAAAATATACGGTAACTGCTCAAGACGGTACAACGACTGCCGATTATATGATTAAGATATATAAAGAGGCAACTCCGGTGATTACATCTCTGAGCCTTAGAAACCCAACATCAAGTGCGGCTTCTACCGTTACGGTAAAAATAATCGGACGTGCATTGAGCAGTATAAAGAATGCGGAAAACGAGAATAACAGAAAGGTATATATTTATTCTGATGACGGACTTGATCCTGTCGAGGCAACATATGACCTTGTAAACGGTGTTGATACAT
>ENA-OPCV01000245-OPCV01000245.1-human-gut-metagenome-genome-assembly--contig:-NODE-245-length-51836-cov-3.371546_pt1 | contig 51836 bp, 50 predicted proteins | sample MGYA00241257_ERZ501494 | MGnify/ENA primary metagenome ERZ501494 (study PRJEB25962, sample SAMEA2042618) | human gut metagenome | biome: human gut; feature: human-associated habitat; material: faeces...
CGGGTTATGAGCCCGACGAGCTACCGAGCTGCTCCATCCCGCGATATACTTTCGTCCGTACCTCTCGTACCGACTTAATTAGTATACCACATTTTGCGTCGCATGTCAACCATTTTTCCGATTTCAAAAAATAAAAAAGTTCAACAGCATCAAATTTATAAATATAAGGTGCAATCAACTTGTAAAGTGCAATTCAGCAATTATATAAGCCCAAAACGCAATCGAAAAAGTTGTATCTTTCAAATTACCATTGCTCCTGCAAAAGCAAAATTCAGGCGTATCCGCATAAAAACCAACGCTCTGCGGCAGAATCCTATGCCAACACGCCCAAATCACACGCATAATTTCGTCGTTTTTCCAAATTATTGTTATGCCATGATCGCATTCTTATAGCGAATCAAGTCCAAATAAATCTCCTGCTGTTTCTTGTCAATAGCATACTGAATATACTTGTCCACGTTTTTCTTCGTAACAAAATCCGTCTTTCCCAGAAGCACCTGAATCAGCTGCAAATTACCGTTGTCAATCAGCATCTTCACGCCCTTGGTAAGCATCTTTTTCACATACGCCTTAGCTTCTGCGTTGTCGTGCAAGTCGATCATTTCTACAGCCATCTGAAATTTCATACACAGCGGCATTTTCACCTCTGTGTCCATTTTTCCGGTTCGCAGCATTTCTTTCACCGCAACAATATCTTTTTCCACTTCAATATAATAGCCAACAATCAGGAACTTTTCATCAGAAATCGCAATTTTAATATTGGTCAGACTTTCACACCCCCAAAACGCCGCTTCTACAATATTGATTACACGCTTCGGAATCATAATGCTGGTCAAACTTTTACAACAGGCGAATGCCCAATTTCCAATACTGTTCAAACTGTCGGGAATCTTAACACTAGTCAGCCTTTCGCAGCTATTCCATACACCACTTCCAATACTAGTCACACCATCTGGAATTGCGATACTGATTAGATTAGTACATTTATAAAACGTCCAATCTCCAATGCTAGTCACATGATTTGGAATTGTGATATTGGTCAAACTTATGCAATCAACAAATACACACTTCCAATACTAGTCACACTGTCAGGAATCGTAACGCTGGTCAAACTTTTACAACTATGAAACATATAATCTCCAATAGTGGTCACGCCGTTCGGAATTACAATACTTGTCAGGCTTGTACACTCACAAAACGCATGATCCTCAATACTAGTCACACTATCCGGCATTGTGACACTAGTCAGACCTTCACACCTCGAAAACGCCCAATCACCAATACTAGTCACCCCGTCCGGAATCACAACATCTCCGCCTGCACCAGTATACTTTACCAGTACACCATTTTCAATTTCAAAGTCATTGTTACTGCTCATTTGCATTTTTCCTTTCTGTATAAAACGACGGTATCACATCAATTATAAACTGTCTTAAAATAAATGTCAAGAGTAATTCCATAGATTGTAAAACAGTTTTGTTTCATTTGATGCTAATATTATGCCACTTTAGTTTTTCAAATAAAATAGAACTATCAAAATTCTGCCGAAAAAACAAAAAAACAGGGCAAAAACACTGCCCTGCTTTTCGTTTGCCTGCAGATGAATCAAGACGGTTCCTGTGTAAAATCGGTGATTTCCTCCACGATTTGTGCAATTTTGACCATTTGTTCCGGCGACAGCCCATTCATAGCAACCTTGATGCGATGAAAAGCGTCTTCTTCCCCCACTTCCGTATTAGAATCAATGTCCAGCAATTTCGGGATCGACACTTTCAGCCCGTTGGCAATCTTCGAAACGGTTTCAATCGTGGGGCATTTTTCCCCGCGTTCCACCTTGCCGATATAAGCGGGGTGAATTTCTGATGCAAAAGCCAGTTCTTCCTGACTAAGGTGCTGCCGGGTGCGGAACTGACGGATTCGTTCTCCGACAGCAGCGGCGACGTTGGTTTTGTTCTTCATAATGGAAATCCTCTGTTTCTGCTCTAAAGTATTCTATATTTCTATTTTAAAGGGTATCTGAAACAGATTCAAATATTTATAGTGCCTTTGTCAATAAAAAACTGAGCCACCTCGCTAATAAAAAAGTGAGCCAGTTGTGATAAAAAAATTTTGAGCCACTAATCGTGATTCAAGGTTGAGTCGATGCGGTAAGACGAGCTGTAGTTCATGTTCAGAACAAAGGATCGGAAGGTGACCCTGTCTATGAGTGCAGCAAGCAGCATTTCATTTTCAAAAAGCTGTGTCCATTGTGAAAATTCAAGATTTGTACTTATGATAACACTGGCTCTTTCTGAACGTTCTGATATGATCTGAAAAAGCATCTCTGACTGATACCTGTTAAAAGTCAGGTAACTGAGTTCATCGATGATCAGAAGATCTATCTTACTGAGACTCTTTTCAAGTTTGGAAAGCCTGTTCATCTGAACTGCTTCTGCAAGCTCAGCAGCAAGATTGACAGCCGTATAGAATTTTACCCGATACCCCGCCTCACAGGCGTTCATGCCAAGTGCAATCGAAAGATGTGTCTTTCCACTCCCGGGATTTCCGATCATGACAATGTTTTGACGCTGCTTTATGAAATCACAGGAAGCGAGCTGCTGTATGGTGCTTTTACTGACGTTTTCAAGTCTTGCCATATCAAACGCATCCAGCGTTTTCAGTGTTGGGAATTTTGCAGTTTTTATCCTGCGTTTCTGACCCGCTGCTGAACGTTCTGCAAGCTCCTGTTTCATCAGCTCTATCAGAAATTGTGCATAACCATCGTCAGCAGAAAGCTGTCGTATGACTTTTTCATAGTTATTGAAAGTCGGCAGTCTGAGTTGTTTTGCATAGAGCCTGATCATTTCTTTCTGTACGCTGTTCATACCGCATCACCGCCTTTCAGAAGCGAATCATATCGTTTGAGATCCGGCGGTACGATCCCGATGGAGGATTCTATCTGTATTTTTCTTACCGGACTTCCGATCACTCCTGCATACAGCGTGTTGTAGGAATCTGCATAAGGCAAGTGTTTCAATACCGCATTTCCGATATCCAGGTACAGCCGCAGCACCTTGACAATTTCTTTGGGACTGCTCAGTTTCATCAAAAACTGATAAAGTTCGGTCGGAACAGTTTTCTTGATCGGTGCAGCATTGTAAACACTTCTCGGACGCTTTTCGATCAATCCGATGTAATGCTCTAAACGATAATGGGTCTGGTTATGACGGTAATCACGATCATATTTTGCAATGATCTCACCTCGGAACAGCATTATGACCTGATTGCCGCTTCCTTTGACCGTTATCATCTTGGAACTGTACTGATACGGCACTGCGTATTTGTTGTGATCAAATCTCACAAGTGAGAAATCATCCGCTTTGATCTGAAGTGTATTTGATGTATCATAGCGGTACGGCGGTAAAGGGATCCAATGATCCTTACAGTTTTCAGCCATTTCACCTACCGTCAGATCTTTTCCGGGTATCTTATGATTTCTGTACACAGCGCAATATTCCAGAAGCTTTTCATTCAGCTCATCTATGGTCGATATGTTAGGGACAGGCACGAAGAAATTTCTTCTGACAAGTCCTACCAGACCTTCTACAAGCCCCTTTTCATGACCCTGTGCCGGATTGCAGAATACTGGTTTGAAGGAATAGTGTGCCGACAGGGAAAGATATTTGTCTGTTGCTTTTGCATGACATCCAAATCCTTCTTTTACAGCAACACGAGCATTATCAAAAATGATTTTCTGCGGCGTTCCGCCAAAATGTTCAAGTCCTTTTATGATCCCTTCCAGAAAGCTTTCTTCATTCTGCCGGTAAAAAGCGGAAACAAAGATATCCCCGCTGTGGCATTCACGCATACACCATATTTGGATTTTCTGCCTGATCCCGCCAAGTATTACAGTTGCTTCACCCCAATCCACCTGAACGGCTTCGGCTGGGTCATAGGACAATGGTACAAACACATTGCTCACCTTGCCTTTGAGTTCTGCCACCGTCCGTCTTACAGAAGCTTCACAGCCATCAAAACCACATTCGGCAACCAGGCGTGTGTATATCTTATGTGCTGTATGCTGCTGCTTCCGCGGTGCTTTCTGGTCAGAATCCAGGCACTTCATGATAAATGCTTTGACATCATCGGTGATGATGTCATTTTTTCTGCCGCTGCCAGGTTTGCGTTCCCATGGAACTGTTCGTCCTTCCTAGTATTTCTTTACTGTGTTTCGTGAGATCCCCAGTATCTTTGCTACATTACGCTGGCTGAAGTCTGTATGCTCTCGATAATATCTGATCTTTTCATAGATCTCCATTGCTATTGCCACTCCTTATCCCTCCTGTATACAAGTTCTTTCTCTTATGATACAGGATTTTTATTATTTGTGGCTCACTTTTTTATTATCATTTTTCCCTCAGCTGGCTCAGTTTTATTTTAGCAGATATATTTATAGAGAAGAAAAAATAAATTCTGTAAAGATTATATAAAAAAGCAAAGAGGACTGCCATATTTGGCAGTCCTCTTTGTAAATTGTCTTGTGACTATGAAATAGATGAACAGAGTAAGTATCCATTTCTTGAAAATTATAAGTTCAAAGTTAGCAACTCTAACATAAAGTAAAAATATTAAATTTCCTTTTGAATATTATAATTATCTTGATTATCTTGTATCTCATACGCCTTATCAATATATGATTCCATATCATCAACAAAATCTGACCATTTCACGCACAACATATAATTACAATCTCCATGATATATTGTATGACCAACATCACAGCTATTCGCATAAGGATTTTTATGATTGAACATATTTCCACTCATTATACTAAAAATCAAGCTTGAATTACTATCATAAAATTGACATCCACTACTACAACATGTTTTTTTGTATGTAAAATAATCATACATACCATTTATATCAGGCAAAATAACCGCTAAAAGTGCATTTGTTTTACTCTTGACTGGGTTTTCATTTTTATCTTTCCTAGAAACTTCTTTCAAGGAATATGATATTTCCTGCGGAATCCATTGATATTTTTCCTCTTTAAATTTTTCTCGCATTCCTTTTGACAGCATTATAATTGTTAACGTGCTATCACGAATTCTATTTTTCAGTTTTTCCCAAATAGTTGAATCTTTGAGCTGTGATAAATCTTCTCCATCTGATTCACCTTTGTAAATATGATCGGTTTTAGATTTAAGTGTTTCTTCAATCACATCAACATAATCCCTAACAGTACAAGTCCACCATTTTCCAGGATCATCAGTAATATTTTCAACGTCATTATCGGCATATTTATATGATATAAATATTTTTCTTCCCATACATGTTTCCTTTCTATTTTAAAATAAATCCACCAATAATCAATCCCAATGATAATAGCAAATAAAGCGGCAAAATCGTTATAGAAGTCATTGTTTTAACTAGACAACATTTACAATCTTTGTATTTATCTATTAGCATTTCAAACTCTTTTATATCCGTTCCATAATGGGCGGTGTTTACAATTTCTTTATACAACTCTCTAAATTTACGTTCTTGTTGTAAATAATATGAATCTAAAAACCAGAAGATTAATACAGGAATAAGAGCTATAAAAATGTATGTAACTTTTCTGCTATTAGCATAAAGTGCTAATAGTGCTGATACCAATGTTATCGTCCATCCCTTTATTTGAAATGAATTCGTATTCATTCTTGTAATGATGCCTTGTATCATTTTTAAATGTTCTATTTTACTTTCCATACTCATTTTCCTCTATCTTATTAACTTGCTTATATAAGGTATCTAAGGGATGCTCATGGTCTGAACAGCTTGTTAACCATACTTCTAAACTTTTATCATTAATTTTTTTCATATGTTCTTTATTAATTTGATATTTGATTTTCAATTCTGAATGTTCAAGTTGAAAACCCGCATTTATTGGATACCTATAACCTTTTCTTTGCGGTTTTTTTTCACGCAGATATCTTGTCATTTCAACCTCTGAATAAATCCATGAAGATAAAGTGCTTTCAGTGTTTTTAATATTATCTGCAACCGGCAAATGCAATTACATATTCTTCATCCAAGTGTGAATGAGATATAAAAATATTTGAATTTATATTTGGAAACCAATCTTGCGATATTGCATCTCCATCAATTATTTCATCATTCAATAAGTATTCTTCCAGTGTATTATGAACATCTTTTTGATTCTTGCTAAATATACCTTTGCCTGATGTCAAGAAGTCATTAAACATTTCCTTATTTCCAATTTTTGTATCAAAAGTGACAAACATACTTTTTACCTCCATACTATAATAAACATATCGGTACAAGTTTTTTTAATCCATAAAATAAAAATTTATGTGATGAACTCATTGTTTTTCATTCAAGTAATCTAACAATTGCTTTGATAACATAACATAATCAAGGCTTTCTGCAAATTCATTATTCATTACTAAAGGAGCATCGTTTAAACCCTGCCAACCATTAGCCTTATATTCAGAAGCAACGATAGAAGAACATCCTCCAACAGAGCCTACTACAAATACTGGTATTCCATTCTCAATAGCTAATGCTATTTCTTCACGAATTCCTTCATCAGCTTTATTTTTCTTAATTTTACCGCCCATACAAATTAGAGCTGAAACTTCTTTCCGTTGTATCATATGCTTTCTCATTGTGGTCAAGCTTTTACTTAATGAATTATTCTTTTCTGTTTCATTAAAAGTAGTACTTTCATTATAATATTCTTTTGAATATAGATATTTATCCTCAAACCACTTTGATATATACATTTTTAAATGCTCTTTACAATTTTCAGGATAAATCAACTTCGATATTTCAAAAAACAACTCTTGAAAGGTAGGGTGAGAACCAAATGTTAAAATATATCCGGATTTTAAAATTGATTTTGCAAAAATCACAAGAGCATCCGTAAGCGTTTGCTTATATATTTCCTCACCATCTGAAAAAGCTCCAGAAATAATTATTTCACTATTTCTATTGCTAACAGGCTTTTGAAGATAATTACCCCAATGAAACATAAAATCCTCATATGTTTCAATAATTATTTTATCGCTTTCTTCCTTTGTGAATACTTTATCTGTTAAAATAACAGATGAATCGTAATGATCATTCATTCTATTCAAGTATTTTTTTAAATTTTCTTTATCTGATAAAGTAGGTGTTCTGCCAAATAACTGAACATATTGATTTATATCTCGTTGTGGATATCTATACCCTTTTCGTTTTACATCAATATTAAAGATCATTTTTTCGCTATCAATACACTTTATTTTATCTTCAAACATTTCTTCCAACGCATTATGACAATCAAACACTACATTTGATTTAGTCATAATCAAGTCAAATGTTCTTTCCATAATTTCATCAGTAATTTCAGTTAATCTTTTGATATCTTTAAATTCATCTAAAGAATAACTCAAGTGTGGCTTTTCTGAAGGAACAAATTTTAATTTATGAATATCGGCATTTTCTATCTGCACCCATAAAACAGGAATGTTTCTCAGAATAGCATATCTCAATTCTTTCTGTATCCACTTAGAATCGGCAGACTCAGGTGTATGAATAAAGATAAATGCATCACTTTCTGACATTGCTTTATCTATTTCACTTTGTGCTTCTTCACCAACTTTTACAGAAGTAACATCACGAAATGTTTCACACGCCTTGAACTGAACACTAAGAGTATCACAGAGCTGTGCTGTAATTTCTTCACCATCCAAACGTCTATGGCTTATAAAAATAAGACCACTTTCACTATACATAGTCGGCATTATGTTCGCAATAACTTTTCGTGCAAAGCAACGAGCTGCCAATGGAAGGTAATCATCACTTAAATCTCTGCATCTGAGCTGTTCCCAAACATCATAGCTTTGCTTATCGGCAATAATCTCTAACGGCTTTCTTGTTTCCTTATCCATAGCAATCGGATATATGGTCGCTTTTTTGTTCTTAGCCAAATATAACAGCTTTTTTAAATTTTCATCTGTTGAAACTGACTCATCATTAAAAATTATTATTATACTATCATTTTCAATCTTAGATAAATACTTAGCTGCATTATTCACCATAGAATAAGATATATCGTACTTATCAAACTGTTCTTTGAGCTCCTTTACAAAGCAATGAGCTTTACTATGATTTTTCATTATAAATGATGGATTTATAATATAAATACTCATGTATTTGACTCCTAATTATATTACAATTGCCCCTAGCAAAATGATATGATGCCAATAAACAAGCGATTTTGCTAGGCCAAAAATTAGCTTTATCAACAAAATAAAGTGTATGATTATGAAATATATTTTATTAATTCGACCATAATACTGCCAACAACCGCTTGATTGCCAGAATTCTACAAGAATGTAAAAGTCAAGTCCGCATGTGCGTTCATTTATTGTTGTCTTTTATATTCTTGTAGATATAATGGCAAAGCCGGTTGTTGGTAATTTGTATAAGATGTCATTATTTACACATTTGGAAGTTCAGTCTTGAATTTATCTGTCATCATTATCATCATACACAAGAGGAAATCTATACTGCAGTTGAAGAATTGCATATGTACCATCCGCATTCTTATAATGATTACAAACCACCCCTTGAGGTTCATTACAGTGAATCATTATTTAAGAAATGGTGTTACAAAGATACTTGACTAGAGCAGTTTATCATTAAAATCACTTGATAACCTATTATTTTATTTTCGCTTGTTATATCTTTATTATATCATATTTTCTCTATGAGAACAAGTTCTTAACGCACAGAAAAATAATATTTTATTACTGTGGTGGTTTGTTTTCTATTGCATTTTCAATAAGATCATCAATGTTATTTGATATATCATCATATACAAATTTACTTGATTTATACGGTGGATCATAACAAGTCACATACTTGGAAAGTCTTTCACCATTATTAGTAAATACATTATAAAATGGATTACTTCCTTTTTCAGTTTGATCGCCGTTTTCGTTTTTCAAACCATGAATGTATATTCCAACGATACCTTTTTTCAATTCATATGCCTTCTCTATTTCATATTTCACCCATTTTCTTGTTGAAGTGGTTTTACCAATTAGAACCACAATGCATGAGCGCATGGCCATCTGCTCATTAATCCACTTTTTTATTGAAGCTTCACTTTTGGATTTAACAGTTTCCCAGTCATTATCAGAAAAGGTGGAACTTTTACTTACAACATTCATCTTTCTTATTTGCGATGCTCTCCAAACGTCCTTATTATATTCAAAGCTAAAAAATACCTGTCTCATAACACTCACCTGTCCTTTATAAATTTTATAAATCATAAATAATTTGCTGCTCACTGAATATTTTATTAATAAGTCAATAAATTCATTACCCTTTGCTACTTTTTCAATATGGACATAACATTTTTGTAAGTATACATATTTTGTCGGCTGTGATTTAACTTCATCCAACAATCCTTTGCCATATATCCAGTACTTCCAACGGGAATAATCCTTCTTCCCTTCTTAACTGCTATTTCAAATTCTTTTTTACACCATCTGCATTAACAATATGACTATGACCAGCACATCCAATTACTTATTTTACTTATGTAAAATCTTTCTTCATTCGCTTTTACTCATTTAAACCTCTTTGTTTATAAATGCATTTACATCTTTCACCTTTACAAATTGAACAGTTATTTTTTTCATATTCACATAAAAATACTCGTTCAAACAATTCATACATATATTGGGAATCAACATTTCCATCAACAACGGATTTAAAATATTCAATGTAATCACAACTAAAATAGCGAAACAAGGTCTTTGTATTTTCAAGCTCCTTAGGATGCTTGAAACAATATAAAGCATCTAAAGGGTAGTCTTGATACTTTTCATAACAATTACATTTAAAATTTTCATTCCACTTCATTAAATCTTCTTTATCCAAATCAGTCAAATGTATCAAAGATATATTATATGAAATTTTTAAATCTATTAATGCATATTCAGGTATCACGCTTTCATTTGCGTGAAAAAACTCAGCATATTTCCTATAATACAGTAATGGCTTTTTTCTTACAATTTGTGTGCATACAATTTCAGAATAAATCCAAGGAGAGTATGTAATATTCATTGTTTTGTTTATATCATCAAAAACTTCTATTGAATTGTCAGTGTTCAACAATATTACACATTCAACTCTGTCTATCATTTTTTGTAATGCAACTGACAACATTATATTTACATGTTGAGAAACATTGTTGCAAGCATTGTGATCATATGTAAATCCATAATTTTCATCTTTTTTCTTGTTGCAAAAATCAGAATTGATATCTTCCAATAATTTTTGTGAATACCCCCACACATTTGAATCAATAAAGACTTTTAGCTTGAACTCTTTATGAATCCATCCTGCTAAAGCGTTTGCAAGACTCACGTCATTGCTAGAATGAGATATAAAAACATCTGCATCAATAATAGGAAAATTATCGTCCTGTAATTCACTTCCATTAATTGTTCTTTTACGGATATAATGATTCAAATCGTTTTTATATTCAAAAACCTTACTATTTAGATGACTTTCACCAATTATTTTATATTCATCAAAGCTCATTAGCTCGTTGTCAAAAAAATCTTCGTTTAATTTCAAATTATATCCTGTAAACATATTAGTCTCCTTAATTATATTATTTTCATTAATTCTTGATCATACAAGATTGATGAAACAATTAAAAATTTTCACATATTATTCGCATATAAGATCAACATTAGATAACTTCAAATTATCATGTGTTAATTTTCTCTTTATGATGATTCACATAAAATAGGAAGGTGGTTGGTAATGAGAATCCTGGTAAATAATATTAAAAGCACAAATTCAACACTATTAGTAAGGCAACTAAAAAGAATAAGAAGCTTCCCTGTTGATGTATGGGGAACTGACATATCCGCAGCTGGGCATATCGCATCAAGCAATTTTGTTGATCGATATTTTCAAGCGCCTAACATAAACAATGAAAAGGAATACTTGCAATTCATCAATGAATTATCAGATAAGCACAAGATAGATTATCTTTTTGTATCAACAGATAAGGAAGTGCGGTTTCTTAATCGCCACAAAGATGAAATAACAATACCGTTCGATAATTGCCCTTCGGATACAATTAATATATTCCAAGACAAACTAGAAGCAAATAGATCCATTGAAAAAATGGGAATTAAAGTACCAACTATTTATGATTCACTTTTTGGAAAAGATAAAGTGATATTTCGCAAAAGATGCTCCGTTTCAAGTCAGGGAATCTATATTGTTGATCTTTCGAAAGCGTCACATATTGAAAATCATTTTCATACAGATTGGTTTGCTCAGAAATATGAAACAGGTACAACATATGTAGTAGATATATTTGCCGATAAAAATGGAAGTCCCAAATTGATATTGCCCCGAAAATCACTTGAAAAACAAATGGGATCAGCTTTTCGCAGCCAAATAGTGAAACATGACAAGCTTATACAAATATGCAAACAAATCTATTCAAAATATAGGATACCGGGTCTATCTAATGTAGAGTTTATTGAGAATGATAGCGGCATTTATTTCATTGAAATCAATCTTAGAATAGGTGGTTCAGCAAGCGAAGGAATGATTGCTTCTTTTAATTACATAGAACAATATCTGGACCACTTTGTAAACGGGGCAAATCTTGAAAGCCTGGAATACTATATGAATTGTGTAGCATGGGACTCAATAGTCAGCAGATATTATGATGAGGTATTATTTAATGCTTCTCTTGACTCCTGACTTCAAAAATCAAACAGCCAGAAAGATAAATAACAGATATGGTATGGCTTTTTAATTCTTGGAATTAGGTGACGTGTCTTGAATGTTATCCCATCAATTCTCGCTTTAATGCAAGAACATTCCCCCTTCAGATTGACTGCTTGCTGGTAGTACATATCAGCCTGATCAATCATTCCTGCTTTTCTATATGCAATGGACAAATTATAATAAGCAGTACAGTGCATCAATTTACTTGGTTCTTTATTAATAAGCTCCAATGCTTGGTTTTTAAGAAGATCTAATCTGACAAAAGCATTATTCTCATAACACCACGCCAATTTGTTGATTATTACAGATAATTTATCGTAAGTCGAAACACTGTGTTGATCAGCAATGTTTAGATAATCCCAGACGGTACAATCAAATTCACCTGATAATAACAAATAGCCAGCCCAATTATTATAAATGCATGAAATGCCTTGATTTGAATTTTCCAGTAGTCTTTTAGCCTGCTTTATATTTTCTATCGCTTTTTTGTGCTTTCCAATGCTTGAAAGAAGCTTTGAATAGGTGATATACGATTTGCCTGCTTGAATATTATCGCCTTTTAGCTGAAAAAGTTTTATGCTTTTCTTAGCATTTTTAACAGCCTGCGATGGTTTAGTATAAATGTTTGTCAACCGTAAATAAAAGGCATATTCATCAGAATGCTTAAACCCTGGTATTTGGTTCAGTTCAATGTCAATATCGGTGCATGCCCTTTTGTCATTAAGTGCTATAAAGCTATTCAAAACAAGCAATTTCAACTTAATCCATGTATGGCTGAACTTTTCTATTCTAGACATAACGTTTTTATACTCCTGAATAACAATTTCGTGGTGATCTAATATAGAGAGAAACAATAGCTTAAACAGAAGTAGGTCATCATCTGATATAATATCAATGCTTCTTTCCATTAGTTTAATACACGAATAGCCTTCTTCATACAAAGATGCAATACGACATATCCTTAAGATTTGAAAATAAATTTTTTTAAATCTAGGAATATTGTCTTTTGTGCATTCTATCAATTTATTTAGATAATGCCATGTGCTGTCTCTTGATATATTTCTTAATGTATTTGTCTGAAAATCTGTAAGCAGCCCCATGATTTTTTCCGGATTATTGACCGAATAGATTTTAACTAGAATTTGCCAAGCAGCCTCTTTACTAACAACAGTCACTGTACCCTCATAAACCTTTGCGTAAAAAAGGCTCAAACGCTTATATACATCCTTGTCAATATCAACAAAATCAGAAAGGTTTTCTTTATATGCATCAAGAATACTTGCATGCATAAAAGAGATTTGTTCATTATCTCCATTTGTTTTGGTACAAATAACTTGGTTTGTAACCAGTTCAAGAAATAATTTATCCAGGTCATTTTCAGAATTTGAAAATTCGCTAGTCCAGATATTGTAAAAGACTTTTTTATTTATGCGTCCGCTATGATAATACAAAATTGAAACGATATATTGTGACTCTTGGCTTAAGTTTTTCAAGTTTAATAAAGTTGGCGAGGTCAATTCACCATTCTCTGTATGATCATCATACATTCTTGCATAATCAATAAGATCCCAAAGGTTTCCTTCAGAATAATCCTTATAATGTTTTTTCGCATTGATAACAAAGTGGATATCAGGGGAATGAACATTAAGCTGGGCTTCAAGGAGATCCGCAATATACTCGTCACGCATTTTTTCCAACCTACATAAATGTACATCTACTTCGGCAATTGATATTTCCCGTTGCAAATTTTTCACTGAATCCAGAGAATAGCCATCAGAAATAGTATATTCCAAAATGAATCCTTGATTTTTATATTTCGTTTCATTTATCCATTCAATGAGATATTTAAGAGATGTATTATCTATATTTTGAATATTATCAATTATCAAAAGAATATGACTTTTTTTAAACAGATAGTGGATATAGTCCGATTTTATGCACCTTGCAACAGGAGATATATTGTTTATTATAGAATGCAAACTAAAATCGCCTGTTTTTAATATCCTTTTTAATCCTATGCCACTCGATTTTTTTATAGATTCTTTCAATGAATTGGCTGAAATGAATTGATCGATGCTTTGGTCGATAAATACTTCTTTCAAAATTCTATTTTTATTGCTTGTTAAATAATTTTCAAAAGAAAAGTTTGAGTGTCCCTGCGCTTTGAAAAATTTCATTAAAGCTGTAAAAATCAATTCTAGGTATTCACCTTCCGAAACATTGTAATTTACATTTTGAGGCATAGTTTTAACATTTATAATATTCCAGTCAGCAAAAAAGTGATTTTTAGCTAATTTTGCAGAAAATGATGACTTTCCATATCCTGTTTCGGCGTATACAATATGTACTTGGGTACATTCAGCATGATGAAATAAATCAATTATTTGAGCAATATCTTTTTCACGATCAACTATCCTTGAGGTTGCTGCAAAACTTTTAATTTTCATTATACACTCCTATAAAATAAAAGAAATGAGGAATAATTATGGATTTAGGAATTCTAAAAGCAATTGGAAACACTCCTATGGTAGAGGTATCTGTTGGTGACACACATTTGATGGCAAAACTCGAATGCATGAATCCGTTCGGTAGCATGAAAGACCGAGCCGCAAAATCAACACTATTATCTTTATTATGTACAAACACGATCAATAAAGATACAACCATCGTTGAGTCTTCATCAGGCAACTTTGCTATTGCTTTATCAGGCGTATGTTCTGCCCTAGGGTTAAAGTGCTTATGTGTAGTGGATTCTAATATTACAAATGCGAATCTGCAAATAATAAAACAGTTTGGGAGCACAATTCATCAAATTGATATACCCGAAAAAAACCAATCTAATCAGGAGAAAAGAATAGAAACTGTAAAAAAGTTATTGCAAACTAATAATAATATGTACTGGACAAACCAATATAACAATCGATTAATACAAGAATCCTATTTTTCTCTTGCGGAAGAAATCCTAAGTCAATATCCTCAAACTGAAACGATCTACATTCCGGTGAGTACCTGTGGTACAATTTCAGGCGTATCAACTTGGATAAAAAAACAAAATCCCCAAATAGAGATAATAGCCGTAGATTCATATGGATCTCAGATTTTTGGAGAGAGGATTGCCAGAAATAGATTTACCGGAATGGGTTCAAGAATCAAACCTGGAAATTTAGGTAATGCAATTATTGATAAAGTTGTTAGGGTATCTGATTTGGAATGTATAATAAATTGTCACAAACTGCTTGAACAAGGTCTTTTTATCGGCGCATCAAGCGGTGCCGTTTTAGCAGCAATAAATAAAACAAAGGAATTTAATAGAAATATTGTTGCTATTTTCCCCGATCGCGGAGACAGATATCTTGATAATCTTTATAACAATGAATGGCTAAAGGAAAATATGCCTCAACTAATGAGCGAAGATTATAATTCTAATCACAGAGTATGATGTTTTTGCTTTTTTACACGATAATTTGAAGTTATCCTGCGTTGAGTTTTGATAATACTATTATACACCCATTTTTCTTCAAAATCAACATAATCTCGCAGATTTTTCCAAGAAATTCATCGACACTATTCGACAAAAAGCGTATTACAATATATAATAGAATTATTCCCAAACGAAGGAGTAGCTATCATGATAAACTTAAACCTGCAAATAGAACGATTTCTTAACTACTGCATGTCCAGAAAAGCTCTGAATGAAAAAACCATTAAGGCTTACAGAATCGATCTTAGGCAATTCTCTGAATATACAGACAACACATTTTCCAAAGAGATGATTTGCCGATACATCGACATACTTCACGAACGATTCAAGCCCAAGACGGTAAAGCGAAAAATCGCTTCCATCAAAGCGTTTACTCATTATCTTTTAATTGAAGACGTAATTGAAATCAATCCATTCAACAAAATTGATGTTTCCTTTCAAGAACCTACAATTCTTCCCAAAACGATCCCCCTCAATATAATCAACAGTCTGCTAACGTGTGCTTACAATTCATTTTCACAGGCTGAAACAGATTATCAAAAACGCTGCACGACTCGTGACATTGCAATTCTTGAAATTCTCTTTGCAACCGGAGCCAGGGTATCTGAAATTTGCAATCTGACACCCACATCTGTAGATTTGACGAATCACACCATCAAAATTTTCGGAAAAGGTTCTAAAGAACGGATGATACAGATTGAAAATACCGATGTTTTAAGGGCGCTTCAATCTTATTATGACCTATTTCAAGAGGACATAAAGACGTGTGGATTCTTCTTTGTCAACAAACTGCATCATCGTCTCACTGAGCAATCAGTTCGTGAAATCATTCGAAAATACACAGCTATGACAGGGTATGATATACATATCACGCCGCACATGTTTCGTCATTCATTTGCCACTTTGCTTCTTGACGAGGATGTTGACATTCGTTACATACAGAAGCTATTGGGGCACAGTTCCATCACAACCACACAAATTTATACCCATGTTGCTATGGCAAAACAAAAAGAAATTCTTTCTGTCAAGCATCCAAGAAATAAGATAAGGGTTAACGCAAAATAATATACAATTATCTTCAGTTGTAAAAACATGTGCCATCAAACGCTTTCAAAAGCATCCTCATAAACATATAGTCCTAAAATTCTAAAAAAGATCATAGCTACAAACAAATTCTGAAGCAGTGCATAGAATTATTTAATATTTATGCTGATAAAATCAAATAATCACATATGCTCAACTAATCAACTATTTACTCTGAAATAATCCTCTGCCTGTACAATCGTATTCCAAATCTGCTCATCCTTACAGGGATTGATATAATCATCATCAGAAAGCACGCCATACACAGCTTCAAGCTTTTCTTTTACTATCTTTGCATATGAATACATATTACTTTCATAACGTTCCTGCTTCACTCCTCGGTTACGCATTCGCTGCTGAGAATGATTCATTCGTTCCAAATGATGCATTTGCACAGAACGTCTTGATACAGTTATCTGTGCTAAAAGCTTTTGCATTTCATCAGATAACTTTACCGCCTCTTCATACTTCTCTACAGCATCCTTCGCAGTATCTATCTTCAATTGATCTTCATAAGAAACTCGATTATTTCTGTTTTCCGATATATCACGAAGCTGATTTACTGTTTCTTTCAACTCGTTTAGAGAAGCAGACCTTTCTGCAATATTGATATTGGATTCTATCACTCCGATATTTTCAAGAAGCCGATTATCCATTTCATCGAAATCAGGCAAAGATTCTCCAAATTCCTGCATATAAGCATCCTGAACAAAATGCATCATTTCTGTATTTCGCTCCAATACATGAGCCGCTTCAGATATATCAAACTTCTGATCATGATACTGAACACAATTCCTGTAGCGCTCTTTTAGATAAACATTAGATACAACGCCGTTTTCCAGATCCTTTACATCTGGTTCTATTTTCTCCATCATGTTGTCAGAAATGACCTCTCTTCCCTTCGCCGAATCCTGCATCAACGTTTTCTGTACTGACCATTCATGACTGTATTCCTTTCCAAGCGCAACAAAGTCAATACTTAACTGCATATACAATTCACTTGGATTCGCTGATAATCTTGCTGCTAATCTGCGAATGAAGAACAAGGATGCAACCGATGTGATGACACCCTTTACAAGCTGAAGTACCCCTTCACCGAGCATTCCGGCAAACTGCACTGCTGCCTGAGCCACTGAAAGTGCTGCTTCTGCAACATAAATAGATGCATAAAGCACTCCTTTTGCAATTTCATATCCTGCTATTTCACATCCGATAATCGGCGCATAAAATATTTTTTTGAACCATCCCATATTGCGGAGTCTATTCCTGCATGCATCTATCTGATGATCCAGGTATGAGATTTCATCGTACAATTTCCGTACCTTTGTTTTTGCATCTTCCAGTGATTGCGTTGCGTCATTAATTTTCTTTCTGCAAACTTCGATCGCATGATTCAATCGATCTTTTACCTTTGTCAGTGTTTCTTCTAATTTGTATGTATCAAAAGAAAACTGAAAATCAAAGTTCAACGATTGAAAACTCTGATAGTTCACATTCAAAGAAAGATGCGTTGTCATGCCCCAGAATGTACTTTCCAGATTGATAATGATCAAGCCTTTTTGATAATACAATTGTGCCTGTTTTTCCGTCAATCCAGCTATTGATATTTTACCGTCAAAATAAAATGACACATCATTTTGAGATGCTTGCAGATAAAATGCAACGCCTTTCGCTGTCGTATCCAGAAATTGTGACAGAACGCTGTTTTCCGGAATTGGGATAGGATTTTCCTGTTGAAAATCAGAGGATGTAATTTTGATTATTCCCAAATCAATATCCGACAGCATGCCAAACGCCAGTGCACCTTCCTGCTGACGGAATGAAAACAAAACTTTCAAAGACAATTGAAACACACAAATTTTTGCACAAAAGAATATTCCCGCACTGACAACCATGCCGTTACCAATTGTGAAGGGTTCTGCCACATCTGAATAATAAAATTGTGGACGCAGATACAAAACACCGTCTGCATCCACATAATAATGACGCATTCTATATTTATCCACAAGCGCATATCCATCATCCTGCGGTATTCGTCCTATAGAAATTGTATTTACATCAATCGAAAGCTGAGATGCCGTAATATTATCATTAAAAAATGCTGCAATCTGCGATAAATCAGTCTTTTCAAACCATTCCATCTGAAATTTATTTCTACATTCAAAATCAAAGTAGTCGATAGAAATAATATCAAGTGCTTTGATACCTGGAATCAAAAGACCCGTGATGTTTTCAATCAAATCCGATATGGAAAGTCGACTGGTAGCAAAACATAATAATTGCGGTTTTAAGATTCCATCGTATGAAAACTGCATCGCCGCAAATAGATACAACTTTCTTAAATAAATTTCACCGACAATGCCAAATGTCAACCCCTTGTTATATCCAATTGTAAGAGAAGTGTTTCCGAGGTAAAATGCACCGAAAAGATTGATTGGTTCTTTCGGAATGGCAGATGCCGACAGCATCAGTGAACTGGAAGATAATTTACAGTCAACGCAAAAAGACATTTCGGAAATTGCCATTAACTGAAACATCCCGGAGGCCTGAAAGATCGTGTCAGCTTTACCAGTATCCAGTTCCAGAAATAATTCTTGTATGCTGATAATGTCATTAGAGATCTGTGGGACGGAAAGTACAAAATATGCGCCTTGCTGTCCTTTTCCCGCGAAAAAGGACAGATTTTCTATACCAAGCAGCTCATGAAAAAACAGGTCCAGCAGCCCATTGCATTCCTGTGAAAAGTAATATTCGGAATACAAACAAAAACTGTTTTTTTCGTAGAATCTGGAAGGAGGCAGCAATGTTTCCGTATTATGAAAAGTTTCTAACAGCCTGCCAATATTGACCGGCTGCAATCCTTTGGAAATATACAGATAAAAATTATCAATGCCAATCAGACGCTTGGCATTTGCGATAAGTTCTGCAACGAACCCTGAACTCTCTTGTTCTGAAATTTCACATAAGAATCCGCTGCCAGAGTAACTTCCATCTGAATTTTTTAATCGAATCGCTGTAACACGGAACGACTGCATATCCACAAAAAACATCTCATGATCATAAGCATAACTGAAACGCAATTCAGCAGATCTATGTGTCAGAAAATCCGGAAGAAGTGTGTGTAATTCATCAGACAGCTTAGAATCAATCAATGCAACGATTGCAGTCATATCAGCATTGTTGATATTCAAATTCCCTTGAAAACAGCTTTCGCCATGCAGTACACTGTATGATGCCGCTGCTTCATAGCCCAGTATCGTTCCACGAACACCAACGCTCATGGAAAATGTTTTTTCTTCCATTGAATTCACCATATCGGATTTTTTCATCAATTAAAATGAATCAGGTGTTATCAATGCCATTTTTTCCAGCACAGTCTGACGCTGCGTATTCCAGATATTGAAGCTTAAACTGTCGATCTGGAATATCTTGATTTCCTTTGGAATCAAACCTTCTGCATTGATTTGCAGTGAAAGTGCGTATTCGACTGTCTTTTCTTCCGTTTCGCCGTTTTTCTTTGATTCAATATTCAAGAAGAGCATTTTCAAGCAGAACTTGACAGAATCAAAATCAATTGCATTCACAACCTGAGGATCTTCCTCTTCTGCAATCTTGCTCTTAACATCATCTTCAGAAAGAGCGCCTTCGCCTGCCATGCCGTTAAACTGACCAATCATTTCCTTCAGTGTAAGCTGTACGTCATTGGAAACATTCGCAGGTGCCAGGAAAATCTGATAGCCGTCTGCTGTCTTTTTGTAATAGGAACTCAGATCTACTCCCATAAATGTAAATTTCAATCCCACGGATAACTGTACCTTTTCTGTTACTTGTAAATTTTTCATATGAATTACCTCCATTCATTTTCCGATCCAACTCATTCTAGCCGCTTTTACCGCACACCTCAATTGTATATTTTTTCCTGGTCCGCTGCTGTTACAACCTCTGCATAATGGAACTATATAAAATTCCTCATCGGGCTGCAAAGCCTGTGTAGGCTGTGATAAGACAACATGCGCTCCAACGAGATCATCTGGATGGCTTGATGTGCAATGCTGATTGCAGCATTGTCCGCCAATTTGTATTGTACTGGAGCCAGTTAACACTTCCCATGCATTAATCATCGTTGAATCGTACTCAATTCCTTCGTATATCACTTTATCTCCTGAACTACCTATTGCATTATACAAAGGCAGTCCATATCCTAACACCTCAACTTCCACATATTCCGATTTAAGTTCCATATTGTTTTCTTTGTTCATAATGCTTTCCTTTCATAATGTCAATTTAAAAACGTGCAGTAGATTATATTATCCTGCCATATACCTTTTTGATCATATCTGCAAAAGTGAATTTCCCTGATACTATATCATTTAGAGAATTGTAATCATTGCTATCAATTTTGCCATCATAGTTAACATCAGCGTTCACAAGATTAATACTTGAATTTCCACCATTCAGATAATTGTTTAATATGGAAAGATCTGAACTGTTTGTAACACCATCCATATTCACATCGCCCCTGTTATAATTGGACTTATAACACTGCGCTAAATAAGCCTCACTCTCTTGACTAACAACTCTTGTACCATCTGCATCACAATAGTAACTATATGTACCAGGAATAATATAACCATCATACTGCCCTTCAGGAGTCCCATTATACCATTCATTTTGATATGTCATAGCAAATGATTCTGGGTTTGAATTTGTGCATTCCACAAAGTACCATTGATTATATAACTTTATACCTACTAATGCATGCCCAGGAGCGCTGATAAGCTGAACGTCATCCTTTGTAAAACCTGATTTTAGTAAAAGCAAAATATAAGATCTTGACATACCGGCACAAGCACCTTTTCCAGAAACAAGTGCATATGCTGTTTGAGGCATAGAATAAGAAGCATCATACCGAATGAGATTGGACGCCAACTGGCTGTGAATATATTTTGCAACTTCATATTTCGCATTTTCTTTTGCATTGCCAGATAGTCCACTAATATTCCAATTCACATTTGCAGATTTACTTTTCAAATTATTGTATACTTGGGTTACTTTGGCATCCACATCTGGTTTAATTAATTTCGCACCGCCTATACAGTATTGAAAATGAGAAATGAATTCTCTATCTGCCATATCAGCAGGAACCGTAATATCAGTAAGATTATTACATCCAGTAAATAAATATCCTCCGCTCTGCGCACATGAAACGTTTTTAGAGACTGTTAATTTCTTCAAATTGGCACAACCATTAAACGACCAACTTTCCAGGGTTGTAATATTATTGGACATGATTACCTGATATACATTAGAACTGCTAAATGCTCCTGTTGCAATTTTGGTAACATTTCTTCCTAAAATTGTATCTGGGATTGTAACTGTTACATTATCACTGGCATTAGCGTTTGCATTATATTTTGTTATTGTTGCATTGCGATCTTTTATAGGAATCTCATAATCCAATCTGTATTGTGAATTGTTTACAGAGCCTTTAATTACAGTATCAAGATGGTAATTAAAGTGGTCGATGAACGTCTGATCTATCATATTTTCAGGAACATATACAGTTTCGATACTAGTGCTATTATAAAATAAATAACCACCAGATTTTTCTGAACTCAAATTTCTGGATAATGTTACCGTTTTTAAGTTCGAACAAGTAGAAAATGAATAATCACCCAATGAAATTACAGTATCCGGCATTACAATAGACGATATTCCATCGCAACAGTAAAAAGCAAATTTTCCAATTGATGTTACATTATACCCATTAATAGTACTTGGAATTATAACTCCTACAGCTGATGCACTCGTAGTTTTTGTAAAACTAGTAATTTCAATCTGATGATCTGAGATTTTATAGTCCAGCTTATACGCTGAAGTAACTGATGAACCTTGTACCACAGTATTAGTATAATAATTAAAGTGATCAACGAACGAAGGATCTGCCATGTTTTCGGGAACATTTACAATTTCAATATTTTTACTTTTATAAAACAGGTAACCGCCTGATTTTTCTGAACTCAAATTTTTAGATAACGTCACCGTTTTTAATTTTGAGCAATTATAGAAAGAATAATTTCCTAAAGAAACAACCGTATCAGGTATTATAACAGAGGATATATCTTTTCCACTGAATGCGTATGCACCAATTGATGTTACACTACATCCATTGATTTTACTTGGAATTACAACACTTACAGATGATGCACTGGATGTCTTTGTAAAATTGGTTATCTCAATGTTATTATCCACCGTTTTATAATTTAATTGATATCCAGAACCTATATAGGTTGCCTCTACATCAGCTGCCGATACCTCAATAGAATTCATTCTTATTATGGGATTTTCAGCGAAAGTCATACTGCATGTCCCTAGGACTGTAACCGCAAGGATTGCTGCTAATTTTTGTGATTTCATTTTAAATTCTCCTTAATTTAATTGTATATTAACAGACATTTATCTGTTATAAGCAATATTTCGAATTAAAACTCGTCCGGTTACCTAAAGCTCTATAAAGTTTGTAGCAATAAACAAAATTGGAATCAAATATTTGTCTATTTTGCTAAATATAGCCATTCTAGTATAATTTTAGCATAAAATACTTTTTTCACACACTTAATGTATCATAAAAACAAAAAAATCAATACTTTTGCACTAAATGGTCGTTTTTCAGCATTGTTTGGTCAATTTTCACCATATTTTACCATAATAATTCTATTTAAGATCTATTTCAAGAAGACGTAAAAACGTGTGGGTTCTTCTTTGTCAATATGTCAATGGCTCTCTATAACATATAATATATAATCCTAAAAACAGTCAAAAAAGTTACGGTTTTTAAAAAATTCTATCAATTATGTATTAATGCACAAAATCGAAATCAAGTATTTGGTTGTTTTGAAAACAATTAGCTGTAAATAAAATTATAGCATAAAATGTCAAAATTGGTATGAATCAGACTTTTTATATACTCAATGTACCATAAAAAATCAGAAAAATCAACCATTTTGCACTAAATGGTCATTTTTTTACGTTAAATGGTCAATTTCAACTATTTTCTAATATATATTCATCGATTAACCTCAAATATTCCTTTTCCTCCGACTCAATGACATCCATCGCAAACTGTTCTGCATCGCAAACAGAATTTTTCAGTATCTCAAATCCTACCGCAGCAGTAAACACATCCACGGTCACTTCTTCCGATTGGTTGGAGAAAATTTCAATCTGAAATCCGTTGCAATCACTGATACTCCCGTCTTTTCTCTCCCTCTGAATATTTTTCAAGGGCGTAATTTTTACATAAAATCCATGATACAGCATCAAAATATCTCCATTCCGAATTTAGATTCAAACTCCATATTTTCCGCTAGAACCGCTTCTTCAAACGCAGTTTCCAGATATCTTGTGTCCAGTCCGTTTTCCTTGTAGCCTTGCTTTATTATGCCGTAGTACTGCTCTGTGGGAGCTTCAAGCGGCGTATCTCCGTTCATGATGTAAACCATCGCTTCAACAGTTTCTCCGTTAAGTTCAAGAGAAATATTCTCCTTGCGATAATACTTCGGCTCGCCTTCGTAACGATCTAAAAATTTTTCATCCTGCGAATCAAGCTCCCATAAAAGCACAGGAACTTCACTTTCCTCATTCGGTTCAATCGTGGCATGATGCCTGAACTGCAACTCATAGCCCTTTAGCATGGCTGTTCCTGCAACTGTTGAATGCGGGCACCTATATGCCATTTGTTCCAAATTGATGTTGCTGCCGTAAGCTGCATATAATTTTTTCGCCATAAAAAGCTCCTTTACATTGATATGGAAAAGTCCATACTTTCCTCAAATTCTTCTTGCTCGTAATCTTCCTCAAAATCGTCCACAGCGGCTTGCTCCACTTCATCGGGTAAACTCTCACATTGCTCCAGAACTTCGCTTACAGGATGCTCATGAGCTGCGATACGCTCTTCTTTCAGCCGTTCTCGCTGAGCAATTGCATCTTCGGGATGCCGCCATGAAATACATCCGTCCAGATGCGAAATCAGGTGCTTGCGGCAATTGCGGAATTCCTCACCGTTCAGTCCAAGATTAATCAGCCAAACCCTTGCACTGTACCTCAGATTATCGCTCTCTGAAATGTGCGGCGAACAGAATTTTTTCGTCAGCGCAGCATTGGAAATGGCAAGCGCAAGAGTCACATAAGATCTAATAACTCCGGCGTGCAATGAACTATTGCAGGCTCTCATCTTCCAATGCCCATTAGCAAAAAAACTATGTAAATTACAAGCTTTATAGCGAGTGGAACTGTAATGATGATGCACCTCATCCATATCGCCTCTATACCACAATTTCTGGATTGCTTCGATAGTTTTAGGTTTCTCTTTGTTCAGCATTTCCAGAAAATCTCTGTCCACCTTCTGGCAGTAAGTTTCTCTCATAGGCGATACCTGAAGCATATCAAACAAGAAGTTTTCCTTGCTGGCAAAAATGTTCACCAAGTTTCGCAAACTCTGCGCCGTATAAGGTGCACCGTCTACATGAATGTGAATACCGCAATTGTACTGTGCTCCGGTCACACCGTCAGCGCTTCTGACCGCCCGGACAATTTCCTGCAACAGTGGAATATCGCTATATTCCAGCACCGGTGTGACGATTTCCACGGCATACTCTCTTGACGCATTACCGCCGTTTTTGTCCACACGCCGAATGCTGGAATCATAAACAACTGCCCATTTTCTGTCCTTGCTATCACAAATATGATACTTATCGTAACTGCCGCCAAAGTGCTCCGGCACGCTGTCAAATACTCTGCCGATTGCCCTTGCGGCTGCGTTTCTCGTCAATCCGGTACACTCAATTTCCACGCCAAATTTTTGCGTTTTAATCCCGTCAAAATTTCCTGACAAATTCTCATCTCCCATGAAAAAACGACCTGCAATGCAAGCCGTTTTTCTTGATATTTCGTTATTTTTCCATCTGTGCTTTTACTTCCACGCCGCCCTTGAAAACGATCAGTAATTTCTCTTTCGACAGCACTTTCACGCAATCAATCAGCTTGCGGACAATCACATTGTCAAACACTTCAACCTGAAAGTTTTCATGTGCCAGCATTTCCATGGCAGAATCGATTTTATTCTGCGTATCCGTTGAAATCTCTGCATTCTTTCGGAGTTCCGAAAGCTTTTCATTTATCTCTTGTTCCTCTGCATGAATTTTTTCAAACTCGCAGTCCAGCTTATTCTCATCACATCCGCCGCCAGTAATCAGCGATATCAAGTCGTTTCGGGCTTTATCTAAATCCTTCAGCCGCTGTTCCAGATTCAAAATTTCCTGTTGGTTTTTGCACTCTAGAACCGAGCCGATATTTGCTTTCAAAATTTTAGCAATCTCATCTCCACAGCCGAGATATTCGTTCACTGCTTTCAGAATCGCTCTATGCAACTTGTCCTCATGAATGGTCGGCGATTCGGAACAATACTTTTTCCCATGATCCAGACGGCTGATACATCGCCAGACAATCTGCTTTTTACCGCCAGCCGTCCATGTACACCGACGATATGGCGTGCCGCAATTGCCACATATCAAAAGTTCGGAAAGCGCGTATTTACTGGAATATTTTCCTTGCTCGGTAGTCGTTTTATCGCTGATTTTACGCTTACTGGAACGCCTTGCAAGTTCTTGTTGAACACGGTTGAACGTGTCCCTATCAATGATTGGCGCATGATGTTTTGTCACCAGATACATGGGACGTTCACCGTTATTTTTCACAACCTTTTTGGTAATGCAGTCAGCAGTAAATGTTTTTTGCAGAAGCACATCGCCCACATATTTTTCATTTTTCAGAATGCTTTTGATGTTGGATTCGCTCCAGATCTGATTGCCCATGGCAGTCAGTTTCCCTTTAGATTCAAGAGCATTCTTTATCCTTGTGAAGCTCAATCCGTCCAGAAATAATTCGTATATCAAATGGACTGTTTCCGCTTCATCAGGAACAATTTCCGGCTTGCCATCTGCACCTTTCTGATATCCCAGAAGCTTGGAATATTGAAACGCCACCTTGCCTTCTGCATAAGCTTTTTGCTTGCCCCAGCTGACATTCTTACTGATGGACTCACTCTCCGCCTGAGCAAATGAGCCGTACAGAGCAATCATAAATTCACTTGTCATGGTCATTGTGTTGATGTTTTCCTTTTCAAACACCACCCCATCGCTATCATAACGTATTGTATCGTTGAAAAGTGCCGAGTTTACGCCAAATTCGTATGTCCAAAAATGTGTATCGCTGCATATCGTATCCCCTCATTTTGTGGGTTCAAACACCAAATAAACGCCATGCTGAACGGATTTCTGTGTCCGAATCAGCATGGCGTTTGTTCATATATTCAATTGACTGTTCCAAGTGCCTGACTAATGGCATCGGAAGCTTTCGCTCTTGTTTCTGCAAAAATATGAGCGTAGATATTTTCCGTTGTGCGAGTATCACAATGTCCTAAATGTTCCGAAATCACCTTAACCGGAACTCCCATATTGATAAGGAGTGAAGCGTTTGCATGACGAAGGTCATGAATATGAATATTAGGAAAATCATGTTTTTTCAGCAGTTCTTTAAATGTTGTATTTACATAAGTGGAATTCATGTACTCTCCGTACTCGCCTGTGAAAACCGTACCCCTGTCAATCCATCGATTTCCGATATCCTGCTTTCTATGCTCCTGCCATTCCATCTGCTCTGCCAGTGTTTCCATAACCTGTGGCGGTAGTGAAATTACTCTTGCACTGCTTTTCGTTTTCGGAGTACCAAGCTTGTACTGCCCTTTGCTACGATAAAGACTATATTTGACTGTCAGCGTGGAATTTTCAAAATCCACATCTGCCCAGTGCAGTCCTGTGATTTCACCTACTCGCATTCCTGTGAACAGCAGCACTCTGATAAGCCTTGTAAGCTGTGGATTACTGAATTCATTGATGATAGTCAGAAGTTCTTTGCATTGTTCTGCATTCAGATACGCTCGTTCCTTTGTATCTGTGTCCTTTGGTGTGGTGGCATTCATAACTGGATTTTTCAGCAACAATTCTTTCTTGACAGCCGTTGAAAAAATCGGAGAAAGTGCAGTGCGTACCCTTGCAATTGTGCCGTCCTCCAAACCGCCACTACTTTCCGCAAGTGTGAATGTCTGTTTCAGCGTCTTGCCACAAGCCTTTGAAACTTTTTCTGCTGTAGAACGCATCACAGCCTTACCATTCGCCATATCCCGCAGCGTATTCATATTTACTCCAGATTTTCGGGAAAGCGGTCTGCGATAGCCGTGAGCAAGCAAAGAAGTATCCTTTAAAATGTACATTTCACGCTTACTGCCGTGGCGATGCAGTTCATTGAACAGTGCGTCAATTCTTGCTGTGTTGATGTCTTTCAGCTTCATGTTTCCGATGTATGGCAGCACATAAGTTTCGAGAATATAACGGCTGGATTCCAGTGTATATTCTTTCAGCTTATGAGGTGCAATCTGATCGTAGTACCAGTCAAATAACTCATGAAAGCGAATATTTTCATCAAGATTCGTCATGCCCCTGCATCGCTGCTCAAATTCATAGGCATATGCTCTCGCCAGTTTTTCTGCCTTACCCTCAGTTACTCCGTCAGGCGGTGTAAATGTGGTGGTCTTGCGTATCTGTTTCCCCGCCATATCATAGCCCCTTGACACCATGATACGAAAAGATTTTCCTCGTTTCTTAATACTTGGCATTTTGTAGCCTCCTTTCAGATGTTGCCTTACTCTATATTCGCTCTGAATCGGCTGAAAGTCAAGTAATATTGTGGATTATCCGGTAGAAATATCACTGAGAAATTTGTGCAGATTATTCTTCGGAAACAGTACTGTCCTCAATTTGTAAGCCACGCTTCTGCAACTGTTTCAGAATAAATTCTTCCACAAACTTCTGCAAATCCCAGATGAAATATCCTTCTATATTAAAATTGCCCACTTTACTTTTATCGAATTTCCCATTTAACACATTTCTGACCTGTGTGGATTTGAACTCCAGTTCCTCCAAAAATGCGTAGAAATCCTTGTCACTAAGCAGTGAATCCAAAAGTTTGATCAGTGGTGCGGTACTTTCAAAGCCCTCTGTATTTTTTGCATATTTCATGAGCGTGATTGCACTCTCTGATAAGCCCAATTCCTCATGCAGAGCCTTATTTTCCGAGCTGATACCTGTGAGCAGATAGTCAACAGATACATGAAAATACTCTGCAATTCGGATCAGGTTCTCCGGTGTCGGCTGTGTTGTTCCATTTTTATACAGACTGATGGTTTGCTGACGGATGCCGACATATTCGCCTAAAGCCTTGAGTGTGGTTTTCTCGCCTGTTTTTGGATGGCATTCGAGCAATTCTCTCAATATCGTTGGGAACGTTCCCTCATATCCGGTTACTTGTTCAGCCATATGATTTTCTCCTTTGATTTTCGATTTACTTGAACTTCTCTAAATTGATTTCGCTTTCATTGACATTCTGTTTTGCTTGTGATATAATTATTATATCAGATGAAACGAAACTTGTCAAGATGAAACGGAGGAATTTTACAATGAAAGAAATGCAGAAACAACCGACAATGATGACTATCCGTGAAATTGCCGGAACAGGGCTGATGTCTGAACACGCTCTCCGAATAATGCTGAAAGCAGGAAAATTACCGGCAATTTTCATTGGTAAAAAAGCACTTATCAATTATGATAAGCTGTGTGAGGAATTGCAGGCATTAGAGGCGAATGTGGCAAAGCAGGAAGAGAACGATTTTTGGAATTAATCATATTGTTCAAGATGAAAGGAGGGGTGTATTTTGCTCAAGTTGAAACAAATGAAGATCTGGCTTTGCTGGAATTATATTGAAGTTAAGGGAAAGAAAACAAAAAAACCTGTTGCAGCCGGAGGCGGTGCGACAGGTACAAACAGCGAGTATCAAAAAACATGGGTAACATATGATGAAGCCATATTGGCAAAGCAACACATGAAAGCTGATGGCATTGGCTTTGTGATTCCGGAGGGGTATTTCTTCCTTGATGTCGACCATCAGGAACTGACAAATCCATTCGTACAGATGATGCTGAAACGCTTCAGTTCCTATGCAGAGATTTCTCCGAGCGGAAATGGATTACATATCTATGGTATTGCTGATATGACAAGGCTGCCTATGGCACAAGATAAAGACGGCAAACAGAAACTTGACAGACAATTCTATATGAAAAATCCGAACAATGGGATTGAATTGTATTTCGGTGGTCTGACAAACCGCTTTGCAACATTTACAGGCAATGTTGTGCATGATGTCCCACTTTGTGATTGCACCGAAGCTGTACTGACAACACTTGATAAAGATATGCGAAGAAGTCAACCGAGAAATTACAGTGCCAAGCGTGATGGTGACAGGGAAACTTTTGATATCATCTGCAACCTCCGTAAACAGAAGAATGGTGCAAAGTTTATCAAGCTATTTGATAAAGGAGATTTCAGCGATTACGGCAGTCAGTCAGAAGCTGACCTTGCTCTCTGCACGATGCTTGCTTTTCGTGCAGGAAATCATCCTGAAATGATTGATACGCTATTCCGTCAGTCTGCTCTGTATCGTCAGAAATGGGACAGAGCTGATTATCGTGAAATGACGATACAAAGAGCAATAGAAGCTTGTGGAGAACAATTTCATAAGAGTGTCATGCCACATCCTGATTGGATATCCTATAGCGAAAAGGGGATTCCTCGTATCTCTGCGACAAAGCTTGCAAAGGCAGTAAAAACAAGAGTGAAATATATTCTCGTCCGTGACAATGGCAAAGAAGGTGTGCGTGTATATGTCTATGAGCAAGGCGTTTATGTGTATTACGCTCCCGATATGTTCAAAGCCGTGATAAAAAATATCATTGCAAAATACGATGAAGATGTTGTCAGTATGGGGGCAGTACATGAAACATACGCAATTCTGACAACAGACCTCGACTATATATCTGAATCCGCATTGAATGCCCGTGAGGACATCATCAATTTTCAGAATGGGTTGCTTGTTGTGACTGCCACAGATGTTCATTTGATTCCATATACCCCCGATGTTCTAACAACCATTCAGATTCCCTGCAACTATACAGAGGAGTTGATCCCCACACCGAATTTCGACCGCTATCTTCATACGCTGACAAACGGCGATCGTGATGTACAGCAGCTTTTACTGGAATTTATGGGCGTGGTTCTCTCCAATATCAAGGGTTACAGAATGAAGAAATCTCTGTTCCTTGTTGGTGCAGGTGATACAGGTAAATCCGTTCTGAAATCTTTAACGGAGCGTCTGATTGGCAAAGGGAACTTTATCGGTATTGACCTCAAAGAAATCGAAGCCCGTTTTGGTACGGGTGCGATTTATGGAACAAGACTTGCAGGCAGTTCCGATATGAGTTTTCTCTCTGTAGATGAACTGAAAACATTCAAGAAAATAACTGGCGGTGACAGTCTGTTTGCAGAATTCAAGGGGCAGCAGGCATTTGAATTTACCTATGATGGTTTGCTATGGTTCTGTATGAATCGTCTGCCGAAGTTCGGCGGTGATGATGGTAAATGGGTATATGACAGAATTATGGTGGTGGAATGCAAAAATGTAATACCTCCTGAAAAACAGGACAAGCAACTCCTGGATAAACTGTATGCAGAGCGTGAGGGAATTGTCCGCAAAGCAGTTCTGGCAATTCAAAACGTTATTCGTAATGGTTACCGTTTTTTCGAGCCAAAGTCTGTAACCGTTGCAAGGGAGCAGTATATGAGTGATAATAATACAGTCGTCAGTTTCTGGAATGAGTGCATGGTGCAGAGAAACAAGATTTCTGATAAAGCCACAGTTGGTAAAATTTATGATGTCTACAAGGCGTGGTGTCAGGATAACAACAGTGGCTATGCCAAATCAGCAAAGGAGTTCAGAAACATCATTTCCGAGTATTTAAATACGTCTTATTCAAATCTGACTGTCCGTTCCAAGGCAGGAATCATATACCGAAACTATACACTTTCTGTAGATACCAAACAGCAGTATTGCAGAATCTATGGGTTTGATGAAATTCTGTGGTGAAAGCCTACACCAACTACACCCAACTTACACCATAACTACACCTTGTAAAATCTCGTATTTTAGCCACAATTCTGCTCTTTGGTGTAATTGGTGTAGGTTCTGGCAACTTCTTAGATTCTGAAAAAAACTTTGAACCTTGTATCTGACATAGGTACAAAGTACAAGGTTTATTTTAGGAAAAGAGATTTCAGGAAAAACTACACCAACTACACCAAAAACACTGAAACTACGCAGAATAGCAGAAAAGTGTGGTGTAGGTTTGATGTAGGTAAGGTGTAATTAGTGCAGGTATGAAAGGGTGTGGTTAAAATGAGCAGTTTATCATCCGAATATCCACCAAAGAGAAAAGGAGGTGCAGTATGTTATTAAAACCGTCCGATTTATCTAATGCTGCCTATGACTGTCACATTATCATGGAAACATTGAAAGGAGAACCTGTACTGATATTAAAGAAAAAGACCGATTCTCCGATGAATTGGTGCGTTATACAGAGGTTCTCAACCTGTTTCTTTGCTACCAGAAAAGAAGCGATAGACTTCTGCGAAAAGCATGGTTGCAGCATTCCTAAGCCACCCCGAGGGGGCATAAAAATCGCTAAAAACGATTCATCTGCTGACCGTCTGGCAGCAGTACAAACAAAAACACATATTCAAACATGGTATTAACCCTGTTATGAACCGAAATTGTCTAAAAGTAAACTGAAAATAACAAAAGGAGAAATCACGCTATGTTACTGATAAAAGATTATTACAGAGTTGCATTTGAAAATCGCCTGAGAACCAATCAACTCGGTGATGTTGACGATTACAATCTCAAACTTGCAAAGCTGAAAAACAACAGCTATCCATTACCGTATAGTTTCAAGGGAGATTATACAGAACATCTTGCTCATGAAAATTTGTTCCGCCGTTTCGGAACAGTGATTCACACGGAAATTGAAGAAGGAACTGTGGTATGTATGGATGTTATGCCGGAACCTGAAATCATTGATGAGAACCAGTCTTATCCCTCTCCGCATGAAATGCGTTATCCATGTCTCCGCTGCCGTTCACACAAACTGGCAATGTTAGGAAAGATTCCATGCAGCTTCGTTGATGATACACGTTTTGACCTTGCAGGCTATGTTTACAGGGAAATCGGTCACTGTTTCGGTAGAGCGGAAGAAAATATATGCCTGAATGGTATCGGGCAGACTAAACCAAAGGGATTGCTCCATTCTGCTGAAATTGGTGTTACAGCAAGTACACTCACAGCAGATGCAGTTATTGAATTGTTCTTCAGTCTGGACAAGCAGTATCGCAAAAATGCGGTATGGGTGATGAATGACGAAACTGCTATGACACTTCGTATGCTGAAAGACAGTGCCGGAAATTTTCTCTGGAGAAGCACGGACGATACGATTTTCAGCCATACTGTTGTCATCAGCAACTACATTAACGACAGCACAATTGTCTTCGGAGACCTTTCTTATTATTGGCTTATTGAGCGTCAACCCCTTGCTGTACGCCCTCTAAACGAGCTTTACGCACAGGAAAGCTGTCTTGGTTTAGCTGCTTCGGAACGCATTGACGGCAAGCTGGTGCGTTCAGAGGCAGTCAAGCTGTTTAAACTGAATTAAAAGCGTTTTTTATTCTATTAGTCTATATGTCTAAACGCAGAATTACCCGTAAGATTTCGCAAAAGAATCTTACGGGTAATTTTATATTCAGTACCGATCATACCAAGCCGTAGTAAAAAACAGCGAAAGGTGTATTTTTCATTGTCGGTTCCCTTAACTGTTCCCACTCTTTTCTGTCTGTTTGTCATTTCACACAGCTTGGTGACAAGTTCTGTATAGGCTCTGATTTCATCAGAATCCTGCGTATAAGGAAACCATGGAAAGCTGATTTTCTCCACACTGGTTTTGACTGTAAGCGTATCTGTTCCGATTGCTTTTTTCAGCAGACTTGCTTTGCCTGCAATGATTTTCTCAAGCATTGTCAGTTTCTCGTCCGAAAGTGTATTTCTCGGAACAGAGATTGTAAAACGATCTGTGTCTGTTTCTCCGCTCTCCCAACCACGCTCTTTCAGATGATTGAGAAGTGTCATAGCATCAATATTATCGGAAATCGTCAGCGTTCCGTCACGTTCCAGAATGCAGTCGCCAATCTGATAGTTACAGGTTGGGACTCCCAGATAACGTGGAATTGTTCCAAGGATTTCTCCGATATGGTCGGCAAGTTCCCTGCGTGTTCTGTTTTGCAGATTGATTTTCATTTGAATTGTACCTCCTTGAATTTGGTAGGTACATTATAAATCAGGTTTGGGATAATAGCAATGGTGTGTAGGAGAGTTATAAATTTATTATCAAAGCAATACACAAGATGCATATTTTATTAAAATTAATATATAAGATAAACGATATATAGGGTTTCACTTGCAAATTTTATCAATTTGATGTATAATACAGACATAGAACCAACGAATTTGAGGTGAATTGCTTATGATCGATATGCAGCCGAAGAAGATGATTATACTTGACATCTTGCATATTTTAAAGAAACATTCTGATAAAGATCACAGGTTATCCCAGCACGATTTACAAGAATTATTGGAATCGGAATATGGAATGAAAGTAGACCGCAAAACTATCAGCCGCAATATTATCAAACTTGTGCAATGCAAATATCCAATCGAATATGGCAGCAACAGCGATGAATCAATATTGACAAATATATATTACGATCACAAGTTCCTAAACGGCGAACTTCGTCTGCTGATAGATAGTGTCCTGCTGACGGACGGTCTGTCGAAAAAAGATCGTATCAGTTTGATCCGCCGTATTGAGGGACTGTCGAGCAAGTATTTTCATTCTGAAATATCCAAGATCGATATGGATATATACGGCAGGATTGAAAACAGGGAAATCATACTGACACTTGAAGAAATCGGCAGTGCCATTGCTGAGGGAACACAGGTCACATTTCATTATTCCGACTGTGGTATTGATGGTGAATCGAATATCAGGCGTGACAGTAATGGGAAAGAAAAGCAGTATACCGTCAATCCCTATCAGATCATATCAAAAAACGGACATTCTTATTTAATCTGCAACCTGCCGGAATACCATGATCTGACACATTTTCGTATTGATCGTATCAAGGACTGCCGTAAAACAGATGTGCTTTCCAGATCACTTCGTATGCTGAAAGGCTTTGAAACAGGTATCAGACTATCGGAGTATATCAAATCACATCCCAATCTTTGGAGTGGAGTTCCCACACATATTACGTTCCAGTGTAAGCAATATATGATGAACGATGTTGCAGACAGCTTCGGCACTGAACTCAATATAGAAGAGTTGCCTGATGATATGATGAAAGTACACGTTTATGCAAGCGAATCTGCTATGCTTCACTGGGCGGTGCAGTTTGCTGATGCTGTTGAGGTCTTATCGCCTGCAAGTTTACGCAAACAGATTGCTGAAACACTGCGAAACGCTCTTGAAAAATATGAAACATAAGTATCCCTTTTTTGGTACATCGACCGTGATATAATAGAATTACAAACGGAAGGGAACGTTCAGCTGATACCGTCCGTTGGTCGTGTTGCACATTTACGACATCATTCTTTTGTGCAAAAGGGAGAATTTTCGGATTTTCACCCGAATCTTCGGAATTGAGATTTTTGTGTGCTATAATGGAAACATAAAGAGAAAGAGTGAGGAGGTATGCTTATGTATCAGTACACTTGCGATTCAAAATATTGTGCCACCTGTTCCTGCTGGTCTGGCGAACGGAAAATCTGCGATCATTTTGGCTCAAGACTTGAGGTCAGCAGTCCAATGACAACAGGCAAGTGCATGAATCAGAAGTCAGGTGCGTGGCAGCAAACAAGACAGGCAAACGGCGGATGCTCTGCACATGAGAAGTGGGGAGCGTTGAGGTAAAAACATTTTCAGTCAAATTATGCTATCTATTAAGGAGAAAATGCTTATGTTAGTAACATCCGCACAGGCAGCAAAATTGCTGCGTCAGTTCAACGATGAACTGAGAGCATTACAGCTCAAAGAGGCAAACTCCTGCAGCTTTGTAGCCGCAATTCAGGAGGATGTCGAATCTGTACGTCCTGAGTACAATTTCAAGGAAATGCGTGATGCTCAGGCAGAGGTTGAGTGTAAGATCCGCAAAGTAAAACACGCAATAAACGTGTTCAACACAACAACGATTATTCCGGATTTTAATATTACGATCGACGAGATGCTTGTATATCTTCCTCAGCTTAATGCGAAATGTACGACCCTCTCTAAAATGAGAGATGCAATGCCGAAAGTGCGTGTCAGCTCAGGTTATTCCGGCGGTGGCAATATCATCGACTATAAATATGCTAATTACGACATCGAAGAAGTCAGCAAGTATTATGCCGAACTTTCCGATACGCTTGCAAAGGCTCAGACAGTGCTTGATCTGGTTAACAGCACTGTCGAATTCGAGATAAATATCTAAGACTTATTCCGTTTACAGTTCTCACGCTTCCTTATGAATATGACTTTGTTCGTGTTCAAGGTTATCGTTGTCCGTTATTATCTTTCTTTATTGGTTTAGGTCAGGGTTCAATGTTTCTGAATTACAATGATAAAAATAATTTGGCTGTGAAAACTGTAATAAAAACTTTATGTCGGCGGAAGTTCGGTTTCAGGCTGGCATTGAATTTGATTATTTTAAGGAGAAATTCTAATGAAAGAATATGTTAAAATTATAAAGGCTCTTGAATTACAGCATAATAATCCTCAAACCAAAAAAGGCATTGACAAAACAATGGCAGATTCTGATAACGGCAAGATTCGTTCCATCTCAGAACACGTTGCATGCATGATACTTGCAATGTTAACTGCTAACCGACCTTATGAACCAATCAAACAGCATTTAAGTCAACTTGAGAATATATTCATGAATTATGATGCAGACAAACTAATGAATGCCGATCCGGAACAATTGATAAAGTCAGTCAAAAGCATTCGATGTGGTAACATGAGAATCAAGTTTCAAATGTATGCCTTAAAGCATAACATATCATATTTGCGGCAAATGCAGCAGGAACATGGAAGCATTGATGCCTATTATCATTCAATGACTAAGTATGACTTAGTTAAGACGTTAGATAATAATTTAAAAGAAATGAGCGCCACGCTTATTTCTGAATACTTACCGAGTGTAGGTATTGATCTTCCTAAACCGGATAGACATATTCAACGCATACTTGGCAGCGAGAGACTTGGATTTTCAAGCCGAAAAATGGCATCTATTCAAGAGTGTTATGAGGTTATTCATGATTTTGCAGTTGCAACATCTGAACACGAAAGGTACATTGACGTTATTTTATGGTCTTATTGTGCGGAAGGTGAAAAGAATATTTGTTGTGCAAGTCCTCGGTGTGAGAAATGTGTAATTAGCGAGTATTGCAACTACAAAGGAAAAAGTGAAAAATAAATCAAGCTCTAAGAAATTAAATTTTATGGGAATATTAAACATCCACGGCTACGGCGGTTCACCTCATAACGCAGCTTATGCCGCATTACAAGCAAATAGAAGAATGATTATTTGAAAAGAACGGTTTCTCAATACAAGAAGTCATTATTATAAGGAGTAATTACAATGAATCAGATCACAACTTTCAGAGATACATATCGCTTTCTCAAAGATACACATCGCTTTCTCTCCAACTTTTATCAGTATCCGTTCACTTACAAGGGACTTGTGTATCCCAATGCAGAGGCAGCATTTCAGGCACAGAAATGTTCTTCGGATGCGGACAGAATCAAATATACACTCCAGAAAAGTCCTGTCGAAGCCGAACGAATGGGCAAGAAAGAGCCTAATCTTCCGTCAAACTGGGACGAAATATCCTATGATATCATGTTTGATATTCTTCGTGCAAAGTTTTCCGTACCGGAGTTGGCTGAAATGTTAGAGTCTACGGGTGACACTTATCTGGAGGAGATCAATAACTGGCATGAAAATCGCTGGGGAAGATGCACCTGTGAAAAATGCAGAGAAAAAGAGGGCAAGAATTGGCTTGGAGAAATATTGATGCGTGTACGCCATATGAATAGAACCAAATATATGCATATAGAAAACTTAGAAAAAATCACATCACATCTGAACAGACCTGCTCTCATTGCATTGGCTGCACGTCCGGGTGTGGGAAAAACAACTCTTGCAATGAATATTGCAATTTATGAAGCAGAGCATTACAACAAGAATGTTGTTTACTTTTCGCTTGAAATGTATGAAAAACAATTATATGTCAATTATAACATACAAGGTAAATCATCCATACGTATTATTGATAATTGTCTTAATGATTATCTTACAGTATCACAGATGAAAGAAAAACTGCAAAATCTGGGAAATGTAGATTTAGTCATTATAGATTACTTGCAGTTGATAAAATCTGAATCCGAACACAAAAAACGGCTTGCTTGGCTCTTTGATATTGGAAGAGAACTGCATGATCTTTCACAGGAACGAAAAATTCCGGTTCTCTTCTTATGTCAACTTCCCAGAAATATAGACTATCGTACAGATCAACGCCCGTCTATGCAGGATTTTAGAAACTGGATCGGTCTTGAACAACTTGTAGATATTGAGATGCTCCTTTATCGGAATTCTTATCCGAAATGCGGTGAACCATTTTACTATCATTACTATCATTTTGATCCCATTATAGAATGCAATATTGCTAAAAACAAATATGGAGAAACCGAAATAATTCCATTGAACTGCCGACTTGATTTCAAAGTATTACAATCAAATAATGAAGTTTAATTAGGAGCTGATTATATGATTTTTATCACAGGCGATTTGCATGGGTATCATGATATAGCTGTTTTTATAGGTGGTCTATTATGAATATTTATCCGTACCATTCGGCTTATCCTGCCTATACGGTAAAAGGTAATGATATATATGAGTACCATTCAGTTTATCCTGCTTATACGATAAAGGGCAATGAGATATATCCGTACCATTCAGCTTATCCTGCATATACAATAAAAGATAATTGATCGGGGGTCAAAATATGCAGTATATCAAACGAGGCAGACAGTATACTTTTGATGGTTTTGAAGTCACCAAATTCAACAGCAAAGCCTTTGATGCCGCAAAGAAATTTGCTGAGAACGCTGATTCCAAGCCTTTAGCGTTATTCGGCGGTACAGCAACCGGCAAAACGCATCTGCTCTATGCAGTCAAAAACATGATTGAGCAGAATGAGCCTAAGTTGACGGTGATCCTCACCACAGCAGCAGAAATGCGAACTTCGCTGGTGAATACTCTTCAAAACGACGGTACAGCGGAGCAGTTTCGTGAAAAGTATATGCAGGCAGATGTTCTGTTGGTAGACGATATTCAGGAGCTTGCACGTAAGAAAGCGATTCAGAATGAGCTGATTTTGCTTTTCAATTGGTTCTATGAGTCGGGTAAGCGTTTCATGATGACTTCTTCTAAGAAGGAAGCTAACTGCGGAATGCGTAGCCGGCTGGTCATCCGTTCATTCTGGGGAGATTTTGCAGTAATTTCTAAGGCATATATCCATGCACAGTTTCCGTCTGATCATGGACGAACCGAAATACGTAACACTCTCTTAGAAAACGGCAAATATCTAATTGATGACTTTGAACTCGACAGCTTCAAAACGTATTATAAAAATGTTTGGAAATACTTCAAAAGATACATCGGACTTTTTGATGTGGATCGTAAAGATATTCAGCTAATAAACAATCTGAATGATATCCTGAACCTATTACTATATGAAACACCTTTAGAGGAACGGGAACGCCAGACTTGTATTTTATTCACAAAAGCATTGCTATACACCATATCAACATACGATATTTGTATATTCAGAGGCGGCTTCTACAGCGAAGGCGTTCTTTACATTCCATTGCCGCATCATGCAGGAACAAGTGATTTAGAAATCAAAATTGATGAGTTTGATGAGGAATTTAATAAATTCTGTGAGGAATATCAGGAATATGAGGATTTCTGAAATTTTTATCAAAAAGAATAAGAAGAATTGGCGTTTTGATTTATGATCGGAGGTATTGATGAACGTATCTGTTTATTCAAGAGAAGCCATCGAATTCATTATTGCAGCCGGTAACTTTCCGAAGAATACTGCTGTTATCAGCTTTTACGATCCGGCGATAAAGCGTATCGACGAGGACTACTCCCACGTTGATTACAGCGGTGTCTGCAATACAGTTTTTTACAGCGAACTGGACGACCTTGACCTTGATGTACTGAGACGCAAGGGATATACATACGATACTTATTTCCCCGAAGCACCTGATATTGCCGCCTTCATCTACCGTGCATACGATATTGGTATGAATATCATATGCCAGTGCGAATACGGTCAGAGCAGAAGTGCTGGTTGTGCAGCGGCTATTTTGGAATATTTTTATCAAAACGGTATTTCTGTATTTGCAAATTATAATTATTATCCCAATCAGGTTGTGTTCCATAAAATTTATGATGCACTTGTAAAAATAAACCCTGCATATTGCAATAAATATCATTCAAGCAAATTAAGCACAGGCATTGAAGCTTTGTTACTTAAGCAATCTTTAGAAAAAAATGATTGTTATCATTCATTGGAAGAAGCATATTTTAGGCTTTGTCATGGTATTGCTAAAGTTAATGTTTCTTTGCATATCGATAATGCAAAGGTTTGTCACGGAAAAAGCATGGGAGAACATAATGTTGGTGTGAAAACAATTTTTAAATATTACGACAAAGAGATACCTCTTATTATTTATATGCCTAAAATAATAAAATATATCAAGTCAGATAATCAGGAGTATTATTTAGGAACAATAGGGGCTTCAATTGCTCGTTTCAGAAGACCTCATGCTTCGGTTTCCTTTGATATACTTGGAATTATGGAACAAGATGAATTTAAAAAACCAGTCATAGACAGAGCAATCATTACGAATATCAAAGTGGCACCAAAATGAAAGAAACATGACGGTAACTAATGGTTCAGAAATTTATAAATTTTCAGCAGAGATACCCTATATTGACTTATGTGATATTTTGTTTATTATTGTTTCATAAATTCAAACACCAGTTAAACATCAATATCAAACTAAAAGTGCCGTAAACTGCGAATTTACGGCACTTTTGCTGTTGATGTGTTTTCCTTCTCGAAGATGACGCCGATTCCAAGGTCTTTTAATTGCCGCACATACTCCAAGCAATCCACAGTGTTTCGGGCGAATCTTGATATTGACTTGGTAATCACAATGTCAATTTTCTGCTTTTTACACAGCCGTATCATTTTCAAAAATTCCGGTCTTTTCTTTGCTTGAGTGCCGGAAATTCCTTCGTCGGCAAATATGCCAGCCAGTGTCCATTCCTTTTTGCGATTGATCAAATCCGTATAATATGCGATCTGAACCTGGTAGCTGTTTTGCTGCTCCTCCTGTTCCGTCGATACACGACAGTATGCCGCCACTCTAAGCTGATGGTATTTATCCCTGTTTTCCGTAGTTTGCGGCTTTGCAGGAATTACCCTGACATTGGGCGCTGTGGTCATTTTGCATCTTCCTTTCTATGATATTTTTGATGACAACGCCATTGATAAATTCGATTTCAACGGTGCAAAAATGGCTTACCAGAATCCGTGAAATACAGGATTGCAGTAAGCCAATGTCAAGCGTATTCAGTTGTTCATGACTTGCAAGAACTTCTCGCAACTGCGTTGTTTTCTGCGGTTTATTGCTGTAGGTACAGCAGTCATATTTCAGTTCTGCAAGCTTGCATATTTCTTCTTTCGCACTTTCAAAATCAACATCAGGAGTTTCCATCAAGCGGCTGATTTCATTCTGCTGACGGGTTATCTCAATACTCGGCGTATATCTGCTGATTTCTGCATCAGCATCAAGCAAATTGGGATTTGCAATCACTGTATTCAGAACAGCGACGATTATTCCAATCAGCATCTGATCTGTAATTCTGTGGCTGAATCGTGAGCATTCCGGATTGCGGCAGTCCCATTTTTCAGAGTGCGTATTGCCGCCGATTCTTGAAATCCGATGACCGCATTCCGCACAATATGTAAGACTGCGGATTGCCTGAAGCTCCTCAGAAATCTCGACGACTGTAGTCGATTTAATTTTCTTCCGCATATTTGCTCTGCAAAACATATCTTCATCAATGATTGCAGGATAGCCGTTTCTGCCCAGATACTTTTCATTTTCCAGAATCCGCTTTATCATGTTTTTGTTCCACACAAAATCGATGCCATTGTAAGGAATGCCTTGACTACTCATCCAATTTGCAATGGCAAGCAGGGAACTGCCGTTCAAGTAAGCCTGAAATATATTCTGCACGGCTTTACTTTCCGTTGGCTTTGGCTGAATTTCTCCGTTCCGCATCATGTAGCCAAATGGGATTGTTCTGTTTTTCATATATTTTACACCAGCCTTTCAGTAAATTTCAGACCGCCGTACAGATGGAATTCCAGTTCATTCTGGTTAATCACAATAATTTTCTCAACCAGACTTTCGAACATGATCTCATTGAATTCCGTCATCAGCTCCATGCCGTTTTCAATGATTGAAGCGATATCCTTGATTTGATCTATCATATCGTCCTCATCATCGGAGCGCACGATTTTATGCTGTTCACGGCTGAGTTTGTTAATCTTGGAATTGAGTTCAGCAATTTGCTCAAGGTACTTTGCTTCGTCCAGAAATCCTTTTGTTTTCAGCCGGGCAAGTACGTGATTCTGCTCCTTAAGTTTGGCGATTTCCTTTGCAATCTCCATGTACTGCTGATTGCCGCTGAATTTGCGGTTTTTCAGCTCCTGAAGCTGTGAAATTATAGGAGGAAAAATCATGCTGTATTGCGATTTCAGCTTATTGTAAACCCGCATAAACATTTCATAAATTTTTGATTCTGGCAACCGCTGTCCGCCGCACTTTTCCGCATTCTCATTGTGCGTTCTACATACCCAGTAATATTTTTCACGACAGCGTTTCCTTTTAAAAGTTGCACCGCAAAAAACGCAGATAAGCTTTCTGGACAGCGGATGTTCACAGCATGCAGATTGTGCTTTTTGTCCCCGAATCGCCAGCAATTCCTGCACTTTTTCAAAATCTAACTTATCCACAATGGCGTCATTGATTCCAGAAACATAATATTTTTCATACTCTCCATGATTTATTTTCTTCATATATGGCAAAGTTGTCGTTTTATACGTCTTCTGAAAAACCGCATCGCCAATGTATCTCTCGTTCGTCAAAATATATTTCACGCTAAAAAATGACCACGCCGATTTACTGATACTGCTTGGAATTTTCAAATCATTCAGTATATTTGCGATTTTCGTAATTCCATAGCCGCTTAAGTACCATGTGAAAATATTTCTGACAATTTTTGCTTCTGTTTCATTGATTTCCAATCGTCCATTGCAGATGGAAAAACCATAGGGCGGACAGGAGATTTTATAACTTCCATCTGCCATGCGTTTTCGATTTGCCCACCGCATATTCTGGGAAATCGATACCGACTCTTCCTGCGCAAGACCACCCATCAGCGTGATCATCATTTCATCTGAAATATTCGCCGTATCGATATTTTCCTTCTCAAAAAGTACCGTAATTCCAAGTGATTTTAGTTCCCGCAGAACGGTCAGGCATTCCTTGGTATTCCGTGCGAAACGACTTATTGATTTTGCTATGATACGATCAATTTTACCTCTGCGGCAGTCTTTGAGCATCCGCTGAAACTCCTCACGTTTATCCATTCGGGTGCCCGTTATGCCTTCATCAGCGTATACCGAAATCAATGTTTCCGTTTTACTATCAGCAAGGAAATTTTCATAGTACCGCATCTGCGTCATGAACGAATTCAGTTGATCTGTGGAATCGGAACTGACTCTACAATATGCTGCAGCCCGGATTTTCTGCTCCTGTTCCAATGTAATTGTCGGCTGAATTACCGTTACGTTTGGATTCACTTTGCTCCCTCCAATCTGATTTTTTCACTACATACAATACCACTTTTTCTTGAAAATTGGTATCATCAAACCCACTGAAATCACGCCGCTAAAGCTGTGCAGAACTGACGAAAGCAGCCCTCTTTGTTTAGCGCATTCAGCTGTTTCAGTTGTTCTTCTGTCAGAATTCCCTCGGCAAGCAGTTTCTCTGAAATCTGTCGGAGAATCCCATAGGCATATTCGGCTTGTCCGTACTTGTTCATTTTCCTCTTTCCTTTACACATTTGTACCTGGAACATAAAATTTTTCCCGATCTTGTATCTGCCCAGATACATTTTCGGCAATTTTCGCCGTAATGAAATTTTTTTCTTCTATGCAAAATCAGATTTCTGATTTCGTTCCAGCTTAACTTCTCTTTCAACTTACCACACTCCAATTCATTATATATAACGCAAATGCAGGAAAAAATGCTCCTGCACTTGCGTTATATCCGCACTGATAGATTTGATTTGCCTTAGCAAAAAACAGTGCGGTATAACTTTAACGTTTTGCCTTCGTCTGATTCCTCAGACGATTTTCCGTGATATTTGTTCTTAACACCCGTCACGGCGGAACATCGGAAACGACTGACAGCGTATCAGTCTCATGGAAATCTCATCCCTCCGAGGATCTCCCGGAGCCGCCCTCATTGCCTGATTCCCCGACCAAGGGGTGCTATGACTGGACGGAAGTAGCATTATCCTCCTGCGTTTCATCGCCGTTCCGAAAAGCTATTCCGGATTTGGAAGCTGCATATTTCTCGCTCGCTCTTTTGAGGTCGTGGCGTATGGCTTCTGCGGCTGACGGGGTTTATTCCGCCCGCAGGATTCATGTATTCCCGATGCTGTGTATTCAATTTTCAAGATACATGAAATTCGATTTTTATCTCCTTTCGCTTGTATAGGGGAAGAAGTCGGGAATTTGATACCCTTTATTTTATACTTTCTAAAAGTTTGTGCAGATCGCACAGAATCCTCCTTTTCTTTTTGTTGATATTTTTCTGGCTGATGCCATAGTATGCTGCGCATTCTCGTTCTGTTTTCCCCTCAAAAAACAGCATCTCTATCAGTTGACGATCTGATGCTGATAATAAATTGAGACATTCATAAAGCTTTTCCGTGAAAAGCTTACTTATCACCTCTTTTTCAACGCTGTTTTCAATTCTAAATTCTCTGAAATTCTCAAACGTACCATCATTGCCGCCAATTAACGCTGAAAACTGAATTTCATGCTTATAGAACGAATCATCATTGTCATCCATATTCCATTGTGACCTATTGTAATATGTATAGACTTCCTCACTGACTTCAATGTCAACATATTCTTTTGAAATTGTATCATAAATACGAACTGTGCTTTTCTTCATTTTCTCACCTCCGTTTGATATATAAGGTTTTAAATCAAACGAAGGCTATGGATACTTGGCAATGCTGCACTGCCATACTTGAAAAAAGGGCATAAAAAACTCCATCCCGCTTTTAAAGCAGAACGGAGTTTCTCCGAAAACAAAAAAGAGTAGGAATTGACAATAGCTTTAAAAGCTGCTTGTCAAACTCCTACTCTATATTTTATATACGTGGTGTCTGTACTAAGTCAGAATATATGATTTTGATTTCTTGACGGCACTTCCAACATTTGATTACAACCATGCAGGACACATAGTGCTGTGCCAAATTTTCATCTGTCACAATATCAAATAACCTACCATTACAAAACGGACAACGTACCTGATGCTGTGATTTATGTTGCCTTTCTTTCACATTTGTTCGTTCACCTCAATTTTAACTACCTAGCTAAAACAACTGCAATAATTTTGCGGATTGCTCCGCAAAATTATTGTTCATTTGTTCAGCTGTTCTATGAATAGTTTCCAATCTTCCTCTGTTGCATCGGCATCACGGGCAGTCCGCAGTGCTTGCCGCACTGTTTCACTGGAGGAAACATATACGGCAAGATCAGGACTAATTTGCCCGCTTACCTTTGCATACAGATCGTACAACGTTTCTGTTTCAATTTTGTTCAGACACAAAACCATTGCGATTTTGTCCAGAAGCTCTGTGCTGGGATTCGTCCGGACACCTCGTTCCAATTGAGAAAGATAGGCGCCTGAAATCCCAAGCGCTTTTGCAAGCTCCTGACTTTCCATAGAATGCTTTTGTCTTTGTTCAGAAATGAACTGACCGAAGGTTAGATCGTTGGTCATGTTTTTCCTTTTGAGTTGATTCAATCGGTAGAATTCGCTTGAAGAAGCTGATCTTTCACCTCAGATTTGCGGCTAACTTGCGCTTATTGAACAAGTCACCGCACACATATTGTGAATCAACATGCCCCTTTTGACGTTTTCAGCAATTGTCCAGATCACCTCAGAATTGGAAGGCCGACCGAAGGAATGTGGAAAGAAGTGATTCAATTTGTTTTTGTCATAGGTGATTTCAATGGCATAACGTATGGTGTGTTCGATGCTGGCAACACTTTTGTTGTGCTTTTCTGCTATGGTTTGATACATCTGCATTACAAAAATGCTTGAATCTTGAAGTGCCAAAATGGCAGCTTCTTCGATGTAGTGACTGCCTTTTAGGTGCATGGAGATTCCGAAGTCTTGGGTTATGATTTTTGTGATTAGTTGTTTTTCAACTTCTTTCATGTACTTCAACTCCTCTCTTAGAGTCTTTTATTCTTTGGTGCATTGGGGTTTCAGATAGTCAACGCCAACAACTTAAGGATATGTTGGCATTGTTCAGAAAGTTCGCAATGTCTGTTGTTACAGTTTCATTGACGGAAATATATGCAGTAAGATCGGGGGGCAATTTGTATTTTAAAATTGTACATTTAATCTAGATGGGATATCAGTGAGTAATACAATCCTATAAACTGACTCATCGTTATTCTTCAAAAAAACATAGATTCTTATTTCGTATTCTATTCCTTGATATTGACTAAAAACAAAATTAACATAAGTGATTTCTTCACTATTTAAATTAAATTTTAAAAGATAATCTTTAATTTCTTCTTTGTATTTATTATCTTTATCATATGAAGGAAGTGGATTATAGTCAATTTTATACTGATAGTAATCTCTATTTTGAAATTCTGAATCAGTTATTTCATAGAATAAAACGAGCCTTGTTTCTACAACGTAATCTTCCACAAAATTACCTTTTAATTCTACTTCATTACTACACAAATTTATTGGCAAAATTTCTTCAAGTTGACTCATGGAGTAAATATCCCTAGTACAACTTTTAATGCTAACCATTATAATAATAAAAATGATAGTCAAAGAAAAAACCGTACGCTTTATAACCTTACGCATTCTAATCACCTATAATATTACGGCATTGTTGTTCGACTTCGCCAATTGTCATAATACTCATTTCCCGTTGATGCGTGACTAAATGTTTTATGGTTCTCCGATTTCTCATATTCCTTCTTTGTTTGACTGATCATATTTACTATTGAAGGAAAAACATGTCCCAATGATTTAGTTTGTGTTGCTTTATCATGTTCAGTATACAACACAAATCCTTGAGAAACTCTATAGTTACCTAAATTACCATTTTTTATAAACCTAAATATATTATCGCCAGGAACAGAATGAACGACTGTTGTTCCACCTATAGGTTCACGATAATGTTTTCCATCGCAAGCTACCAGTGCATTAATACTTGAGTGATCAAAAAGTTGAGATGCTACATTATTTTCAACATCTTGATGTCCTGATTGGCAAGACAAAAGATAAAGATAACCTATTTCTTTTGAATCCATTTCATCCAACTTCATATTTGCAACGCCATCTTCATTTCCATGTAAATTGATTATTACACTATCAGAGTATGTCATATCTATACTATTCCAAGCACTAGAAAAATCTAAATCGGAGTTTACATAAATACCTTGAACATCTTCTCCATATATTCGCCTTATTTGAGTACTATTGATTTCATATGCAGTTTTCTGATCTTTACCGTAAAAATAATAGTATGTTTTCCCGCTTGGATCAATATAGAAAATCGGATTATTTGCGCAATAAGTGTAGCGATTTAGACTAAGTGGATCAGTATTCTCGCCAGCATAAGAGTCGCGACTAATAAATCTACCAATCGTCGGGTTATAATACCGTGCCCGCAGGTAAATCGTACCCGTTTCCGCATCATAGTACTCACCGCAGTAACGGAACGCATTGCTGTCCGAATCATCAATGTTCTGTTCGACACCAAACGCATCATACTTGTACGACTTTGTAATCGCACCCTGAGCATCTGTCAGATTAACAATATCCCCATGCGCATTCTGCGTATAATACTGATAATCCGTCTTGACATTACCGCTCTGCTTGCTGAACTTCGCCAGCAGATTTGTTCCACGAACATAGACCTCGGCATTGTACCAGTCACTTTCGTCCATGTCTGCCACAATCTGCTTGTTTGCATCCCAAATGTGGTTGGTCGTTTTGCCGTTTACTTAATGTAAATAGTTAATCATGGCTCAAAAGTTAAAACTCAAACACTTTTCAAATCAAGAAATCATCAAATTCAAAGATTTTACAAATCACTTTTAATTTATCTCCAGAATTGAGCCAAATTTCCACTCCTATAAATTCCAATAAATTCATTGGACTCCTGTCGATGCTGTTTGATTTTGCATATTCAACTTGTTCAAGTCTTAAAAGTTTATCATAAATATTTGTCGTATCCATTAAATTACAACAAATTATATGATGACCACTTCCCCAAAACTTGCAGCAAGTCATTTCATAATACAACACGTCCTGAAAACTTAAAGAAGATGGGACTGTCTCCGCACTCTTTTTTTTTATTTCTAACTCTATATATTTTTTTTCGTAATCGTGCTTTATCCCTTTAAATTCAAAATCATGTAAACTAATGTGGTTTATTAAATACGAATTTCTATAATCAACTATCAAATCAACATAACCTCCTTTTTGTCAGCTCATGAAAATTATTATAAAAAATTAATATCCTCTGTACATTGATGCCCATGGTTCTGGCATCACCATGCCTGCCTTAAAATGTGATTCTTCACTTTCATCATGTTTGTTATTCCATTCTGGCATCATGCAATGATAATGCGATCCATTTTTATAGTCCTCATCCCATTCAAATATTGCTGTTTGTTTACAATATCCCCATTTATAAATCATCCCATTCGGTGTTGGATACGGATATTTTTGCATTCCAACCGGATTAAAATCATCAGGATTTTCTGGAAAAATAACAGGGTCATACTTTTTCTTATTTGATGTTATTGTGATATCTTTTTCTTTAACATTTTCCTTTGCCTTTTCAAAAGAATCAGACCACTTGGAAAGATAGGGGTTGGCTGTTGAATCATAAGCTGTAGAAAATTTTGACTTAGTGTTTGATGTTTTCCCATCCATTTCAGGAATTTGCGTTGCTGATTTTATAGTATTTAAGCTATTAAACAAATTTGATTTAATTGAATTTGATGCATCAGTCAGCGATTGACGTGTCTGAGGATTGCTTACAACCTGAGCACTAATTGTTAATGCACATATAGAAATAGCGCCTAAGAGAAGATATCCAAAATAAGGAATTGCAGGATTATGTCCACTTGAGTCCATATACAAAATGGGATTATTTTCACAGTATGTATACAAATTTAAACTCAGCGGCTCTTTGATTTTACCAGCATAACTATCTCGTGAAATAAACCTACCCATACTCGGATCATAATACCGTGCACGTAGATAAATCGTACCCGTTTCTGCATCAAAATATTCACCGCAGTACCGGAACGCATTATCATCCGCATCATCGACATTCTGCTCGACACCAAACGCATCGTATTTGTACGACTTCGTAATTGCACCTGTGGAATCCGTCAGATTAACAACATCGCCGTGAGCATTCTGCGTATAATACTGATAATCCGTCTTGACATTACCACTCTGCTTGCTGAATTTCGCTAGCAGGTTTGTACCACGAACATAAACCTCAGCACTGTACCAGTCGCTGTCATCCATGTCCACAACAATCTGCTTGTTGCCATCCCAGATATGATTGATTGTCTTGCCGTCGACTGTCTTACTCGTCCGCAGTCCATCTGCGTTATATTTATAACTCGCTGTTGTCTCTCCATCGGTAAATCCGATCAGCTGATTCAAACCGTCATAAGTATTTATCTCTGTCTTACTCTCTGCGGTTTTTGTGATCTGATTTCCGTTGGCATCATAGGCATACTCATTGTTTTCAACACCAGTATCTTCATAAAAAACATTTGCCAAATCCAATGAGCTACTAGCTAAATCATTTGCAGTTGCAGCATCGAAATCATTTTCAAATATTTTAGTTTCTTTCCGAAGCAAGTCTGTATATCATTTACTGTTTTTAATGCTATTTCTATGATTTTACAACATTTTATTAAAACGGTAAATCAAAATAAGGTCACATATCAATGGGAGCAAGTACATGTAAATCAATCCACTGCAAATCATTTTGATATTTTCAGTAGTAACATTCTCAAATAATGATCCAATAAAAACGATTCCTATAGCAGGGCACATAAAGCTTTTAATAACCATTATTATTTTCTTCTTGTAGTCAATTTCGGAAAAAGTGATTTTGAAAATCAAAACAATCATTAAAATTAAATTTACTACCGGAACAAATGCCATTTTTGTCTTTTTCAACACAAATATCACCATCTCAATTCAAGATTTACTCCAAACACATCAGCAACACCAACTTTAACGCCCTTTTTACTTGCAGTTAATGTTGCCCCTGCAGCCATCCAATTTAAACCTAATGTAATGTCTAGATCACCTAGTTTCAATGTCGCAGAAGGAGACCAAAAAGATACCATTGCTGAAGCTTCAATTCCATCTGTTGACACACCAGCAGCAGCTTCTGCTGTCCCCATATCAAATAAGGAAAGTTCAAAGTGCTCCCATTCCCAACCACCTGTCATTGCTGAAAAGCTATGTTTACCAGCACTTAGCCCCCAACTATTAGAATCTGGAGAATATCCTAACACTGGACTGCTTTCCTGCTCATAAGCAAATACTTGACTATGAAAAGGACCGTCATATATTTTTCCCCTTTGATCATCATACAATGAATATGTTCCATCATCATTATAATAATCTTTAAGAGCAGGATAAGGGCCGTATTGATCAGGATATTCCATGTAGACATCCTGTGGCATTGCTTCTATACTTGTTGGAGGTAGATATTCTGCTGGATTAGAAACATCATAATTATATATGTTATAAGACGAGTTCCATTCTTGTGCCCATTCCGGAATATATTTGTTTCCACTTGGATCAATTAAAAAAATAGGATTATTACAACAGTATGTATAAAGATTCAAACTCAAAGGGTCTGTATTTTTACCTGTATAACTATCCCTTGAAATAAACCGTCCAATAGAAGCCTGATAGTATCTTGCTCTGAGGTAGATTGTTCCGGTTTCTGTATCGAAATACTCACCGCAGAATCGGAATACATTTACATCTCCTGTGTCCGGATTTATCTCCACGCCAAACGCATCATACGTATACGACTTCGCAACCGCACCAGTTTCATCGGTCAGGTTCACAATATCGCCATGGGCATTCTGCGTATAGTACTGATAATCCGTCTTGACATTGCCGCTCTGCTTGCTGAATTTCGCCAGCAGATTTGTACCACGAACATAAACCTCAGTGCTGTACCAGTCACTGTCATTCTATATCTCTCAGATAATCTTTTACAATCTTTTCTTCAAAGCACTTCCATATAACACCATCTGAAGCTTCTTCAATATTTCCACCATCATCAACGGGAATATATTCAGCAAAATTTCCAATAAAACGAATGCTTTTAGGAACGGAGCGTATAGAAGATGCAATCATAAAATAACCGTAATTATAATTTCCATCATTCCTTGGAATACTACTCCATTTCACACATGTTGTTTTGGGAGGAAACGTTAACTCCTCTGCAATCCAACAGCGAACCACAGGATACTCATCGACATTCTTTTTCATTTTTCTCTTTGCAGCAACTTGAAATATAATAAATTTTCCATGTAACCCGTTTTCTTTTGCAAGATTGCTAATCAATGGATAAGCAAACACATCACCAATATTCCAGGGGCACTCATAGAATTTCTTTATCCGAATCGGTTTTGCCTCTGGCTGCGGTGAAAGTAATTTAGCCTTTAATTTTTCCAAAACTGTTTTTCTTTTCTTTCCCAGAGCAGATGACTCTAAATTCCAACGTTCAACATCTGAGTTGCTTTCGATATATGCTAATGCCGTCTGTTTAATATCTTCGTCTAAGCGACCTTTTTTCCATAAAATGTCCGCACATACAAACCAAAATACTGGTATGTCCG
>ENA-OPCV01000247-OPCV01000247.1-human-gut-metagenome-genome-assembly--contig:-NODE-247-length-51445-cov-4.465168_pt1 | contig 51445 bp, 47 predicted proteins | sample MGYA00241257_ERZ501494 | MGnify/ENA primary metagenome ERZ501494 (study PRJEB25962, sample SAMEA2042618) | human gut metagenome | biome: human gut; feature: human-associated habitat; material: faeces...
TTTAGAGTTACACCATTTTATTATTTCATGTGTCTACTCTAAGGGGATTATATCACGTGTGAGTGCCGTCGATTTTTTTGCTATAGCAGAAAAGCTCTTAGATCACAGGAAAGATCTAAGAGCTCTTTTTATTTTGTTATGTTATGATTCATCATGATGTGCTTTTGACGGCAAAATTACGTTATTCGTATAACGATAAATAACTATTTTATGATCCTTTTTAAGCTTTGATCTGTCGAATTTCGTCAAATCCTCTATTTTACGAAAATATTCAATTATCAAGTTGCAATTTTATATGTTATCTTATACGATTCATATATTCCGCTTTCTGCTCAAAAGACGAGTGAACATAGCGATCAAGTGTAATACTTACATTACTATGTCCCAGTATTTCTGACAAAGCTTTTACATCAAACCCGAGCTTTATGCAATTTGTGGCAAAGAAATGCCTTATAGCATGAAAATGTACTGACGGCAAATTTCCGTTTTTTAATATCTTGGCAAACCTATATTGTATCGTCCTTGGTTCTATTGGCTTTTTCTTGTTAGAAAGTATGTAATTATCATTATCTCCTCTGTTGTTTTTCAAAAGCTCTAAAACACATTTTGGAATGGGAATTTTTCTTTTTGAAGACTCGCTTTTCGGTTCTGCAAGCATAAGCTTAGTTTTGCATAGCCCATTCTTTACTTGTATTCTTTGCAAAGTCTTATTCACACTTATGATACCCTGTTCAATGTCAATGTTTTCCCATTTTAAGGCACAAAGTTCACCTATTCGTAAACCCGTTACTCTTGAAAGATAAATTCCTATAGATGTAAGATCATTCTTTTGAGCCAGTATATCACACAGCTTTTTGTCTTCATCGTCATTCAATATTCTTATTTCAACTCTGTGTTTCTTCGGCATTACAATACCGTCCATGATATTATCTATCTTATAGGTTTTATACGCATATTTGAAAATAGATTTCATAAGAACTAAAATGTCAGTAATATAACGATTCGAGAGATTTTCCTGCTGTTTTCTTCTGATAAAATCATATATATCGTCATTGGTTATTTTACATATACATTTCTGCCCAAAGAAAGGCAGAATATGTTTGTCAGCTTTTAAAATATAATTTGCAGCGGTTGATTCTTTTATGCGTATTGTGACAGTACCAAACCATTCCTCATACACTTCTGTGAATGTTTTTCTTATTTGCGTTTTAGATATAAGATCAATGTGATATTTTTTCATCTTTGCAATTACTTCATCATGCGTTTTGCCGAAAAAAGCATGATATTTTCGTTTTGATCCTGAGGTATCCAAAAATACCCTTCCCTCATATCTTCCGTCTTTTCTGAGATAAACATTTCGATAATTCATCTTAAATCCTCCAAATTTCAGTGAATTTTTTCATATATATTGTAAGTTTTGCTGTTTTTAATTCTATTTCTACATTTTTTGTTCATACTTATTGACAAATACAGTAATAAGGTGTATAATAACATAGGTAAACAAAAATTTACTTTTGAGCTTATGTGCAACTGTTATTAAATTATATATCTTATATTTTCGATTTTAAAGTGCATATTATTATGACAAGTTTTTTTCGTAAAATAGAGGATTTGACGAAAAGGGGATAACTGGCAATGTACAAGATCAACCCGATAGTAAAAAAGATCAGTTCCAAAATAGTTGTCTGCACAGGTGATCAAAAGATTGAGTACTGTTCAGGTATTGAATTATCAAAAGCTCAATTTGATAAGAGATATGTTATTGATAGGATCTATGCAGAGAATGAAAGAATAATCATTGTTCTGAAAGAGGCTGATATAAACAGCACTGATTGGTGTCAGGATAAGGACGTTGGGTTCTTTTAGGTGATATGGTTATGACTTGAAGTATAAATGTAATATCAATATTGGAGAATAAAGTTTGAATTTTTTAATTATAGGTGCAGGACAGTATGGCATGGTTGTCAGAGAGATAGCTCAGGCAACTGGTCGGTTTGACAAAATTGATTTCTTAGATGATAACAATGCTGTCGCTATCGACAGTACAAACAATATTTCAAAGTGGGTAAGTGAGTATAAAATTGCGATAGTAGCGATCGGCAAAGCAGATGTGCGAGAAAAATATCTGACTTTGTTGAAGCAGTGTGGATATGAGCTTGCAACGATCATTCACCCTGACGCATATATTTCACCTACAGCAACGATTGGGAGTGGCTGTGTAGTCGAACCGAAAGCGGTCATACATACTGATGTCAGAATTGGCGACGGATGTTTTATTTCTGCTGGAGCGGTTGTAAATCACAACAGTGTTGTAGAAGATACTTGTCATATAAATTGTGGAGCAATCATAGCATCAGGTGTTATTGTGCCTAAAGGCACTAAAGTTGATTACGGATTGGTTTTTACTGGAGAGAAGTAGAGTATGGATAAGAAAAAAGTCAAAAGGTCTATAGGAAAGTCTGTGGCTGTTTTAGCTGTGGCTTTTGCAATACTCAGTATCGTGTCAAAGCGTAAAAAAAGAGATACTGTTTATGATAATGAGCCTGAGCAGAAAAATTCTCTTGAGGGTAAAAAGGTCATTTTCGTGGAAGACGAGAATGATAAGGAAAATGCTGACGGCATAAGAGGTCACCTCGAGGCTATAGGTGATTGCGACCACAAGCCAGGCTTTTACGAAAGATACATAAAGAGAGGCATTGACATTGTGCTTTCTTTTGGAGGACTTGTTGTTCTTAGCCCTGTTTTCGCTTTGACAGCTTTAGCAATAAAAATCGAAGATCCGGGTCCTGTATTTTTTACTCAGAAAAGAGTAGGGCAGAATAAAAAGTATTTTAAGCTCCATAAATTCAGATCTATGAAAATGTGTACTCCACATGATGTGCCTACGCATATGCTCGACAATCCTGATCAGTACATAACCAAGGTTGGCAAGTTTATAAGGGCGCATAGCCTTGATGAACTTCCGCAGATCTGGGATATTTTCGTAGGCAATATGTCCGTAATAGGTCCTCGTCCAGGTCTTTGGAATCAGGATCTGCTTACTGCGGAAAGGGACAAATACGGCGCAAATGACGTAAAGCCTGGACTTACAGGCTGGGCGCAGATAAATGGCCGTGATGAGCTTGAGATTCCTGATAAGGCTAAGCTCGATGGCGAGTATGTTAGAAAACTTGGTCCGATAATGGATGCTAAGGTTTTTCTCGGCTCGCTTCATGTGTTTGGTAAGGATGATTCTGTTGTTGAGGGCGGAACGGGGGAGATCTCTAAGGTAGGTCGCCATTATACAGACGGAAAAAGTGATGAAGATCTTATAGGCCATATTGGCTTTGGAGAGCCTGTAACTGTTGATACAGAAACTAAGAAGAAAGTGCTTATCACTGGTGCAGGGTCATATATTGGTGAAAGTTTCAAGAAGTATGCTGAAGAACACTATTCAGCACTGGATATCGAAACTCTTGATATGCTTGATCCTGATTGGAAGAAAAAAGATTTTTCTGAATTTGACATAGTGTACCATGTTGCAGGTCTTGCACACGCAGACGTAGGCAATGTCGATGACGCTACTAAGGCAAAGTATTATGCTGTAAATACTGACTTAGCCGTTGAAGTTTGCAAAAAAGCAAAGTCAGAGGGCGTAAAAGAATTTATATTTATGTCATCAATGATAGTGTATGGTGATTCTGCGCCTTATGGAAAAGATAAAATTATTGATGAACACACAGTACCAAAGGCAGCGAATTTTTATGGTGATTCAAAACTTCAGGCTGATGTTGCCGTTAGATCTTTTGCGGACGATAGTTTCAAAGTTTTGGTTATCCGTCCACCTATGATCTATGGTAAGGGCAGTAAAGGAAATTATCCTACACTTGCAAAGCTTGCTAAAAAGCTCCCTGTTTTCCCAGATGTTGATAACAAGCGCAGTATGCTTCACATAGATAATCTCTGTGAATTTCTGTGTCAGATAATGCTGGTAAGCGATATAAAAGAGAACGCAACAGTTTTTATGCCTCAAAATGCTGAGTGGACAAAAACAAGCGATATGGTAAAAAAGATCGCAGATGTCAGTGGAAAGAAAATAAGAACGCTGAAAATCTTTAGACCGGCAGTGTTTATTGGCAGCAAAATGCCTGGAAAGATTGGCGGGCTCATTAATAAGGCGTTTGGAAATAGTTGTTATGAGAAGGAACTATCTAATTATGAGGGTATTAAATATCAGACGACTTCGTTAAGTGAGAGTGTGGTGGGTAAAGTAATTTTAATAAAAAGTAGCATTGAATATAAAGAGTTATCAGATAATGAAATGCAAAGTTACAGTGTACTTATGTCAGTTTATAAAAATGATAAGGTTGATTATTTGTGCTCGGCGATAGATAGCATGCTTAAGCAGACGGTTAAACCAGAACAGTTTGTGATTGTTATTGATGGACCAATATCCAACTCATTGGAGAACGTAATTATTGATTATAGCATATCAATGCCTCAGATATTTACTATATTGAGGTTGAAAGAGAATGGTGGCCTTGGCAATGCTCTGAATCAGGGACTTAAACTTTGTAGAAATGAGTTAGTCGCTAGAATGGATTCAGATGACATTTCCAAGAAATATAGATGTGAGAAACAACTTTGTGCGTTTAGAACAAATCCTAAACTATGCATAGTTGGAACGCAAATTGATGAATTTATTGATAACGTCGACAATGTTGTCTCAAGGAGAATAGTACCTACAAATCAAAATGAGATACAAAAGTTTGCTAAACGTAGAAGTCCATTTAATCATCCTACTGTAATGTATAGGAAAAGCATAATTGAATCATTAGGCGGATATGGAATATATGGTAGAAAAGAAGACTTGGATTTATTTATTAGATGTGTTAATAGTGGTGTGAAAATGGAGAATCTTGAGGAGTCGTTGCTATACTATAGAACGAGTAATGATAATTTGCAACGGAGAATGACGTGGACAAATTGTAAAGAGTATATACAAATAATGAATCGCTTTCGTAAAAAGAAATTCATAAATTGTTCTGATTTTATGTATGTGCTATTCGGTCAGTTGGCGATGTTTTTGTTACCACCAAAAATTGTAAAATGGTTAAATGAGAGCAGATTAAGGACAAAAGTGTGAAGCAATTGTAATTTTTACCCATGGATACACTTAGGGCAAAGAAAATTGAAATATAGCTTTTTGTAAAAAGTGATATTAGGAAGAAGTTGTTGTATATATGCATCCAAAGTTGTTGATTGTTGGAACAGTGCCATATAATAGGCAATTATCATCTAGGGCTTTTGAATCATATTTTAAAAATTGGGAAAAAGAAAATCTGGCTCAAATTTTTTCCAATCCTAAAGAACCTATTAAAGGTCATTGCGGGACGCTATATCAAATTACGGATAAGCGTATGTTGGATAGGTATTTTAAAAGTAAAATAGATACAGGGGTTGTGTATAATTATAACGAACTCAAAGATAGTATTAAGCAGAATACAATTCCGAGCAGAAATATATATTCAAAATTATATGGAATCGGGAGCAGGAAGTCCCCGTTGATTTATTTATTAAGAAAGATTCTTTGGAAAAAGAAATATTGGTGTACAGAAAAATTAAATACGTGGTTGGATTCTTTTAATCCAGAGTGTGTTTTTTTAGCTTTTTCTGATGATTTTTTTATTTTGGATATAGCTTTATTTGTAGCTGAAAGATTTAACATTCCTATAGTTTCATGCATTGGGGATGATTATTATTTTAATGAACATCAGTCATTATCTCCATTATACCACATCTACAAAAAACAGTATAAATTATTGGTAGATAAAGTGTTGAAGCATGGAGGAAGTGCAGCTTATATAGGAGACAAAATACGTGATAAATATAATGAAGAATTTAGTTTGAATGGTAAAACGGTATATTTGTCATCTGAATTAAGCAGGCATGAATATCGACCGATTAATACGGAAGCTCCATTTGTATCTTATTGTGGCAACATTCGATTAGGACGTGCAGAATCATTATGTTATATAGCTAGTGCTTTTGGAAAGATAAACAAAACTTATATGATAGATGTCTACTCTAACGAGACAGAAGATTCCTTTTGTAGAAAGTTAAAAGAGCATCCAAACATCAGATATCATGGTTCTATTCCATATGAAGAGGTTAAGAATGTAATGGAACGAAGTGATATACTGCTTATCGTTGAGGGCTTTGAAAAAAAAGACGTTGAAATAACGAGATATTCATTATCTACAAAAGTTGCGGATTCATTGGCAATTGGAGGAGCGGTGTTAACTTTAGGTTCTATCGAATGTGGTGCTATTGAATATATGCATCAAATAAACTGCGGACCAGTTTGTACAAGTGTTAACTGTTTAGAGAGTGAAATAAGAAACCTTTTGTTTAATCAAAAATATCAAAGAGAAAATTATGATAGATCAATTATGGTAACTAATATGAATCATTCATTAGCGAAAAGTAATAAAGTTTTTGAAAGTATTGTGGTAGAGGCTATTAATAATTACAAGAAGTGATGGTAATGAATATGAATTTGAACGAAGAGTTAATTATGATAATCAGTTCGTGTGAAGCATATTCCGATTTGTGGGGTAATCATGTAACATGTCTAAAAAAATATTGGCCTAATCGTTGCATAAATTCAATTATTGTGACTGATAAAAAACATCCTGATGATATTAAAGATGTTGATATTTTTAGCGCAGGGGATTCGCTTGAAATGCCTCAAAGATTGAAAGAATGTTTGAAGCATATAAAGCAGGAGTATATATTATTGACGCTTGATGATTATTATATAAAAGATAAGATAGAAACTCAAAAGATAAAAAGAGCGTTGAATATTATGAAGAAAAATAAATTGGATTATTTTCGTTTTTGGCCATATCCGCACGAAAAGAATCCAATGAAAGGTGTTAATAAAGTTTTTTGGATTAGTTTAGAGGGAACATATAAAGTGAACTTGTATCCAGGAATTTGGAAAAAGAGTTTTTTGGAAAACACTTTGAATGGAGAACTAAGTGCTTGGACATACGAAGTGACGTTAACTCAGACAGCCAAGTTTCTTGAGGCTAAATGTGCATATAGTACAAACAACGAATTTCCAATTATGGATATGATACGCAAAGGAAAGTTGCTTCATCCAGCCAAAAGATTTTTGAAGAAAAATGGAATGACATTAAACCGAGAATGTATTCCTTATTTACAGGAAATTAAATTGAATTTCATGTATTATGCAAAAGAAATTATTCCCAGGCCAATATTAAAGAAATTAAAGAAAATAATGGTGAAATTAGGAATGAGATTTATAAGTGAAGAAATTTAGATCTTTTCAAGGGACATTATCAATAATAATTATTATATTGAATGTTGATAAGTAAGGAAGACATAATTAGGTTTGGAGAAAAGCAATGTTAATATATTTATTATTGATTTTGATAACGATATTTGGTTCACAATTATTTAGCAATAAAAATAGAGACAATGGAATTGATAAATCATTGATAGTTACAGTTATTGGTATGTTTTTGGTATTTGCTTTACGTAATTCATCTGTAGGTCGTGATGTATTAGGCTATAAGCAAATGTATCTTTCTTTTTCGAATGCCTCTTTTCGTGATTACAATATATATTGGACAGAAGCAGGCTTCAATATACTTGAGCTTATCTGTTGTCATTACCTAAAAATATCATGGCAAGCATTTTTAGCGTTGGTTTATGGATTTATTTGTATTTCATATTATCGTTTCTTAAAAAATGAATCAATGGATGCTAATTATTCTATCTTTATATATATTATGATGGGGTATTTTATATTTGATTTGTCTGCAATTAGGACTTCCTTAGCTTTGTCAATATGTTTGTTTGGTGTACCATACATGAGAGAAAAAAACGCTAAGTCTGTGATTAAGTTTATTATTATCACTTTGATTGCTGCACAGATTCATACTTCAGCATATATTTTTGCTTTTTATTATATCATTTTTCTTTTTAACTATACAAGATTCAAAGAACTAATCTATATTATATTACCAATTATCGCAGTTTTAGTTAGGTCAGTTATAATGAGATTTGCGACTTTTGAGTATAAAGGCGAATTCCAAGATGCTAGTGTTAATATAGGTGGAAATACCATTTTGTATTTCGCTATATTATTATTATCTTTTTTTATAATATATTCAAACAAGAGCGGATATGATTTATGCTATAGTGACGTAGATAAAGTAAATGCGGACTATAATGCTAAACTAGTGTTACCTTTTAATATGGTATACATTGGTGTTCTTTTATCGGTTGCTTTAGGAGATTCAATTTTTTCTAGAATGGCTCATTACGGTTTGTTTTATACTTCTGTTTTAGTGCCTAATGTGTTATTTTTAATGAACAGAAAAGATCAACTTATCTGTAGAGTTTTCTTTTCTCTTTTTTTATTTGTGTATTACTTTTATTTTAAAATAAAAGTAAACGAGTTGGACTTTTTACCATATAGATTCTTTTGGAACTAGATTAATATGAGGCGGATAACTTATGAAAATATTATTTATCAATTCTGTTTGTGGTGTGGGTAGCACTGGTAAAATAATGACAAGTTTGATGGGTATGGCAAAAGATGCAGGTTATGTCGTGAAAGCGGTTTGTTCATCAGTAGAACCTATTAAAGGTGTAGAAAGTAACGATGTGATTGTCGTTGGTTCAAAACTGGATTATTATGCACATAATGTAGCTTCAAGGATAACGGATCATGAGGGATTGTATTCAAAAAATGCGACTAGGCTTTTAATAAAGAAAATAAAAGAATTCCACCCCAATATAGTACATATCCATAATATTCATGGCCATTGGATAAATTATCAAATATTATTTGAATTCTTAAAGACAAGTAATATAAAAGTTGTTTGGACTTTACATGATTGTTGGGCATTTACAGGTCATTGTGCACATTTTGATATGTGTAAGTGTGAACAATGGAAGAGTCATTGTTTAGTCTGTAAAAGTTTACGAGATTATCCTCAATGTTATTTCAAAGGTGATGTATACAATAATTATGAAATGAAACAAAAATCGTTTACTAGTCTAAGTAATTTAATAATTGTTACCCCTTCTCAGTGGTTGGCCGATTTAGTAAAAGTGTCTTTCATGAAAAAATATACTGTTAAGGTGATAAATAATGGAATTGATTTGAATGTTTTTTGTCAATACCAAAGTGACATTCGCTTAAAATACCATCTTGAAAATAAGTATGTAATTCTTGGAGTGGCATTTGGTTGGGGAATGCGCAAGGGGTTAGATATTTTTATAGAGTTATCAAGGCGTTTAGATGATAGGTTTAAAATTATGCTTGTTGGAACAGATGACAACATTGATAAGCAATTGCCGAAGAACATTATTTCAATCCATAGAACAAATAATCAGCAAGAGTTAGCGAAAATATATTCTGCAGCAGATTTATTTGTTAATCCAACTAGAGAAGATACCTATCCTACAGTAAATATGGAAGCAATTGCATGTGGCACCCCGGTTTTGACATTTAGAACAGGTGGAAGTCCTGAAATACCAGATAATCAGACGGGTTGTGTTGTTAGTGTTGATGACATAGATGAAATGGAAAGACAAATTATTCGGATTTGTACTGAAAATATTTACAAAAGAGAGAATTGCGTTAACAGGGCAAAATTTTTTGATGCGAATTTGAAATTTAGAGAATACATTGATTTATATGATAAATTAGCTAGTGATGGTGGTTTGGCATGAATTTTCAGGGGATAATTGTTAGTATTGTTTGTAACACATATAATCACGAAAGATATATAGGAAATGCTTTAGAGGGTTTTGTTCGTCAAAAAACAACATTTGATTTTGAAATATTAGTAATGGATGATGCGTCAACAGATCAAACGGCTTCAATTATAAGAACATATGAAAAGAAGTATCCGAATTTAATAAAAGCTGTTTACAATAAAGAAAACCAGTATTCTAAAGGAAATTTACCTGGCGCCCAAAATAGGCAAAGAGCTATTGGAAAGTACATTGCTATTTGTGAAGGTGACGATTATTGGGTTGATGATTACAAACTGCAGAAGCAAGTTGATTATATGGAACAACACAAAGGATGTACCTTTTGTTTTACTAATGCAGATTGTGAAGAGGGTGGAGTAATAACTAGAAGGGTTGTTCCATGGGTAAAATCATCAACTTTAACATCTGACAATGTATATGATGTTGAGCAAATTGAAAAAATAGGCTATATTCCGACTGCTTCATTTTTGTTTAAAAGGGAGGATTGCAACAAACTCCCAAAACTTCGACAAGGAGCTTTCAATGGAGATGGATACTTGAAAGTTGGATTTACTTCTTTGGGCTACGGATATTTTTTAGATGAAGCTACTTGTGTTTATAGATATGGCGTGGAAGGGTCAGCTACAACATCATGGAAGGTTGACAAGCAGAAGAGGATAGCGTCTGCTGAAAAATTTATAAAGATGTATGAGGACTTTGATGCACTGTTTGAAGGTAAATATGATATTTTTAAACAGAGAATAACTGAGTGGGAAATATCAAAATTGGTTGCACAAGATAATTTCAAGTTCTTAAGGCAAAAGAAGTATTTTGATTATTATAAGAAGGGTGGTTTCATTTCGGTAATTAAGTTCGTTTTTATGGTGTGCTTTCCTCGCATATACAAAATTTTAAGGAAATAGATTATGAATAGTAATAATGCGATGTCTAATTTCATCTGGCGTTTTCTAGAACGTTGTGGTGCACAGGGTGTAACCCTTATTGTATCAATATTTTTAGCACGTCTACTTGACCCTAAAGTTTACGGAACGGTAGCATTGGTCACAATTTTTACAACAATAATGCAAATTTTTGTTGACAGCGGAATGGGAAGTTCATTGATTCAGAAGAAAGATGCTGATGATTTAGATTTCTCAAGTGTATTTTATTTTAACGTTTGCATGTGTTCGGTGCTATATCTGATCATGTTCTTTGCTGCACCATTTATTGCTTCTTTCTATAAAATGCCTGAACTGATTTCGGTAATTAGAGTTTTGAGTTTGATTTTGGTTATTTCTGGCGTTAAAAATGTGCAGCAAGCATATGTATCACGTCACTTGATGTTTAAAAAGTTTTTCTTTGCAACTCTTGGTGGAACAATTGGAGCTGCAATTGTTGGAATACTCATGGCATATTTAGGCTATGGTGTTTGGGCATTGGTAGCTCAGATGCTGTTTAATGCTATTGTTGATACTATTATTTTGTGGATCACGGTTAAGTGGCGTCCTAAGAAAATGTTCTCATTTAGTAGACTTAAAGGGTTATTTTCTTTCGGTTGGAAATTGCTTGTTTCTGCTTTGCTTGACACGATATATAACAATTTACGTCAATTGATCATAGGAAAGGTGTACACAAAACAAGACCTTGCCTATTACAATAATGGCAAAAAATATCCAGAGTATTTGGTTTCTAATATAAATACAGCTATTGACAGCGTATTGTTGCCAACTATGTCAAATGAACAAGATCATCCAGAACGTGTAAAGTCAATGACAAGGCGCGCGATCAAAACTGCAACTTTTATTATCATGCCATTTATGGTCGGGTTTGCAGTTTGCGCTAAACCTATTGTGTCATTAATATTGACGGATAAGTGGCTGCCTGCAGTTCCATATATGCAGATCTTTTGCGTATCATTTGCTTTTTATCCAATCCACACAGCAAATCTTAATGCAATGAAGGCTATGGGGCGAAGCGATCTCTTTTTGATCCTAGAGATCATAAAAAAGGCTATAGGTTTGGTAACAATAGTAATAGCCTTGAAATTTGGTGTGATGGCAATGGCGTATAGCATGCTTATTACGTCATTTATCAGTCAGGTGGTTAATGCTTGGCCAAATAAAAAGTTGCTTGGATATTCATATTTGGAACAAGTAAAGGATATGCTCCCGCAAATTGGTTTGTCAATCATAATGGGAATGATTGTATACTTTATATCATTTATGAATCTTTCTGATTTGATAACATTGTTAATACAGGTGCTACTTGGAGTGGTTGTATATTTTGTATTTGCAATGCTGTTTCATGTAGAGAGTTATGAATATTTGATGAGTATATTAAAAAGTATAAGAAAAAGGAAGACATCAAAATGAAAAAAATATTGTTATTAGGTGGTTCAGCACAACAAGTAGTTGCCATAGAAACAGCTAAGAAACTTGGATATTATACGATTCTGTGTGATTATCTTACTGATAATCCTGGACAGTATATTGCTGATAAGTTTTTTAGAGAGTACAACAGCTAAAGAAAAGATTCTTCAGATTGCTAAAAATGAAAAGATTGACGGAATAGTTGACTATGCATCTGATCTAGCGTTCTTGACTTTTACTTGGATGTTAATATTTGGAACAAGTTAAAGACATGCTTCCGCAATTGGTTTATCGGTGTTAATGGAGACAATGGTGTATTTTGTATTTTTTTGATATTAGTAGTGATATAAAATTATTGATTCAAATTCCTTTGGAAATACTTATTTATTGGATAAGCTCAATAGTGTTCCATGTTGAAAGTTATACATATATAACAGGAATGTTAAAAAGCACAAGAAAAAAATAATATGATTGGAAGTGTCTTACATTGTTAATGAGCGAAACCATCATTCAAAAATTAAAGCTGACTACAAACAATAATGAGTTTTATGTAAAAAGGGATGATCTTCTTCCTTTTTGTTTTGGTGGTAATAAAGCAAGAATTGCAAAAACGTTTTTAGAGGATTTTAAGAAAAAAAGGTCTGATGTAATGATAGGTTATGGAAATATACGTTCCAATTTGTCTAGGGCTATTTCATGTATGTGTTCTGCGTATAATATTCCTTGTATTATCATATCTCCAGATGATAATACATTGTGCAATAAATCATCAAATATGGATATTGTTAGTCTGACAAATACAAAGATTGTTAAGTGTGATAAGAGTAATGTAAAAGAAACAGTAAAAAAAATCTTGGTACAAATTGAATCAAATGGCAAAAAGCCCTATTACATATATGGAAATGAATTGGGAGTTGGAAATGAAACAGTGCCTATAGATGCATATTTTACAGTTTATAATGAAATAATAGATCAATCTCAAAGAATGAGTTGTGACTTTGATTATATTTTTTGCGCTTGTGGAACAGGAATGACTCTATCAGGGTTAGTTTGTGGTAAATTAGTTTCTTTACATGAAAAAAAGCCCAATATAGTTGGTATTTCCATTGCAAGAAAAAGTGAGAATGAAATACCTAAGATATTGAATATGACAAGTGCGTTTCTAAATGAACGAGGTATTGCTTTCAATAATTGCAGTATTGGAGAATCCTTTGTTTTTACTGATGAGTATTTATGTGGTGCATATGGGACATACGACGATGATATCGTTAGAACTATAAGAGAAGAGATAACAGTTGATGGAATACCATTGGACACAACATATAGCGGTAAAGCTTTTAATGGTATGAAAAAATATATTATAGATAACAAAATAAAAAATAAGAAGATTCTCTTTGTTCATACCGGGGGTACTCCATTATTTTTCGATTATTTGCATAATAATTGTCAAAGTGATGTGATATATGAATGCAATCAGCATGAAAAAATATTGCATTTCCTGCTTGACGTTGATAGTTTGTTGCCTACTCCTCTTTCAACTAGGGTAAATATATCAACGTATACGAAAAAAATATTGTCAAATGGGACAGCTTTGGTCATTCAGGATAATGGAAAAATCGTGTCTGCTGTTATGTTTTATGATAATAATCATGTTGAGGATAGGGCATATATTACACTAATTGCAACTTTGCAATCTTATGAAGGGCGAGGTTATGGTAGTTTGTTGCTAAATAAAGCTTGTGAAATAGCTAAATCGAACGGTATGTATTCAATTGAGTTGGAAACTGAGAATAGCAATATTCATGCAATTAAATTCTATCAGAAAAATGGTTTTAAAATAAAAAAAATTGATAAGAAGACCCATATGGAGAAAGGTTTGCGTTAATATGAACATATTATTGACATCAGCTGGAAGAAGAGGATATTTGGTTAAGTATTTTCGTGAAGCTTTAAATGGAGATGGTTTTGTTCATGTTGGAAACAGTTCTCCTGTGTCTCCGGCTTTTGCTTATGCTGATTATCATATTGTTACACCACTTATATATGATGAAAACTATATTCCATTCTTATTAAACTACTGTAAAGAATATGATATTAAAGCAATAATATCTCTTTTTGATATTGACCTATACGTTTTATCATGTCACAAAAAAGAATTTAAGGATAATGGTATAGAGGTTATTGTATCTGATCCCAAAGTTATCGAGATTTGTAATGATAAGTGGAATACGTATAATTTCTTAATTAATAATGGCTTTAATGCACCTCTTACATATATCAAAAAAGAAACCTTTTATGAAGATTACAATAATATGAAAATTGAATTTCCTGTAATTGTGAAACCTCGTTGGGGCATGGGTTCTATCGGGGTGTATGTTGCAGACAATATTGAGGAACTAAATGTCTTTTATGAAAAAGTCAAGAGAGATATACTCTCGTCATATCTTAAGTATGAATCAAATCAAGACTTGGATAAAGCAGTCTTGATTCAACAAATGATTAAAGGTCAAGAGTATGGATTGGATGTAATCAATGATTTAAATTGCAATTACAAAAATACTATTGTTAGAATGAAATATGCGATGCGTTCAGGTGAAACGGATTGCGCTCTAATTGTTGATGATAATAGAATTAAATCAGTAGGTGAGAATTTATCTTTTGCATTAAAACATATAGCTAATCTTGATTGTGATATTTTCGTTACTGCTAATAATGACATATATGTTCTGGAATTGAATGCAAGATTTGGAGGCGGTTATCCATTTAGTCATATTGCAGGCGTTAATTTACCAAAGACAATTATTAATTGGCTGAGTAATAAACCTGAGGAGTATCTTAGCGCAAAGATAGGAGTATTGGCTCAAAAGGATATTTCCATGCTGGATATCTCCAAATATATGTGTGAAAATGATCATGTAAAAAAATAACTTTTGCAAGGAACTGTTGGATGATTGCTTGTTGTAAGTGATTAAGCAGAACTTTTCGCAATCAGTTAACTTCATGGATGTTTTGCTGAAATTTTGTAGATAAAATATGATATTTATAAGCTAGGAGTGCGATTATTATGGGCAAAATTCTCGTCACCCGTTCCTCAATGCCAGACTATGAGGAATACTGTGAAGAAATAAAGGAACTTTGGGATAGTCATTGGCTGACCAACATGGGAAAGAAACATAAAGAACTTCAGGCAAAACTGGAAGAAATGCTTGGTGTGCCACACGTTACATTGTATACTAATGGTCACCTTGCACTTGAAAATGTGATCGCATCTTTCAATTTTCCAAAAGGCAGTGAAGTAATAACAACTCCATTTACGTTTGCATCAACAACACACGCCATTGTTAGAAATGGACTTGAACCAGTGTTTTGTGATATCAATTCAGATGACTATACGATAGATGTTACAAAAATCGAGGATCTGATAACTGACAAAACTTGTGCGATCGTTCCTGTTCATGTTTATGGAAATATGTGCGATGTAGAGGGGATTGAAAGGATTGCCAAGAAGCATGACTTAAAAGTGATCTACGACGCAGCTCATGCTTTTGGCGTGGAGTATAAGGTAAAGTCAAGCGCTTGCTTTGGCGATGCGTCAATGTTCAGCTTCCATGCTACGAAAGTGTTCAACACTATTGAGGGCGGAGCGGTTTGTTATCATGATGACAGCCTTGTTCAGAAATTGAACGATCTTAAAAATTTTGGTATCCATGGTCCTGAAGAGGTCGCTTACATAGGCGGAAATGCCAAAATGAACGAGTTTCAGGCGTCTATGGGAATTTGTAATTTAAGACATTTGGATTCAGAGATACTAAAGCGCAAGGCTGTTGTTGAGAGATATCACAGCCATCTTGAAAATATAGAGGGCATTAAATTGTGTCAACCTCAGACAGATGTAAAATCAAATTATGCGTATTTTCCTGTTGTTTTCGATGAAAAGGCGTTTGGGGCAAGCCGTAACGAAGTAATGGACAAGCTTGCAGAAAATGATATAGGCGCAAGAAAATATTTTTACCCTCTTACAAGTGCATCACCTGCTTTTAATGGCAAATATAACACTGCAGAAACTCCTGTGGCACTTGATATAAGTGAGAGAGTATTGACTTTGCCGCTTTATGCTGATTTGTCACTTGACGATGTTGATAGGATATGTGATATCATTTTGAAGTAATTGAGAGGAGACAACATGAAAGGAATAATTCTGGCAGGTGGATCAGGCACTAGACTTTATCCGCTAACACGAGTAACATCAAAGCAGTTGTTGCCGGTGTATGATAAACCAATGATATTTTATCCGCTTTCCACACTTATGCTTGCGGGTATAAGAGATATACTTATTATCTCAACTCCTACAGATACGCCACGCTTTGAAGAACTGCTAGGCGATGGGTCAAGCATGGGTCTTAATTTGTCTTATGCTGTTCAGCCTAGCCCAGACGGATTGGCACAGGCTTTTCTCATTGGAGAAGAGTTCATCGGAGATGATTCTTGTGCAATGATCTTGGGAGATAATATCTTCTATGGTGGCTGGTTCAGAAAAAACCTCCGTGATGCAGTTGCTGAGGCTGAAAATGGAAATGCAACAATATTCGGGTATTATGTAAAAGATCCTGAGAGATTTGGTATTGTAGAGTTTGATAATCAGCGCAAGGCCATTTCTGTCGAAGAAAAGCCACAAAATCCAAAATCAAATTATGCTATAACCGGCTTGTATTTCTATCCTAGCGGAGTAAGCCAGAAAGCTAAGCAGGTGAAACCATCTGCAAGAGGTGAGCTTGAGATCACTGATCTTAATCGCCTTTATCTTGATGACAGTAATCTAAAAGTACAGCTTTTAGGAAGAGGTTTTGCATGGCTTGATACAGGAACAATGGAAAGCCTTATGGAAGCGTCAGTTTTTGTTCAGACAGTTCAGAGCAGACAGGGCGTTGTTATTTCGGCACCTGAGGAAGTCGCTTACTATGAGAAATGGATAACAAAAGAGCAGTTGTTGAAAACGGCAGAAGAATACGGAAAATCTCCATATGGTGAACATCTGCGAAGAGTTGCGGAAGACAGAATTATTTTTTAAGGTGATAATATGACAATAATAGTAACTGGCGGAGCCGGCTTTATAGGCTCAAACTTTATATTTCATATGTTGAATAAATATCCTGAATATAGGATCATTTGTCTTGATAAGCTTACATATGCAGGAAATCTTTCAACACTTGCACCTGTAATGGATAATCCTAATTTTGGATTTGTAAAGCTTGATATTTGTGACCGCGATGGCGTGAATAAGCTTTTTGAAGAAGAAAATCCTGATATAGTTGTAAATTTTGCAGCGGAAAGCCATGTTGACAGGTCAATCGAAGATCCTGAGGTTTTCCTTAGAACAAATATAATCGGAACTTCTGTGCTTATGGACGCTTGCCGAAAGTATGGAATACAGCGTTATCATCAGGTGTCAACAGACGAAGTATACGGAGACCTTCCGCTAGACAGACCTGATCTGTTTTTTACCGAGAACACACCGATACACACAAGCAGTCCGTATAGTTCTTCAAAAGCAAGTGCAGATCTTCTTGTGTTGGCTTATTACAGAACTTATGGTCTGCCGGTAACTATCAGCCGTTGTTCAAATAACTATGGCCCATATCATTTTCCTGAGAAGCTTATCCCTCTCATGATTGCAAATGCACTGAATGATAAGCTTCTGCCTGTTTATGGCAATGGCGAGAATGTTCGTGACTGGCTGTATGTTGAAGATCATTGCAAAGCTATTGACCTTATCATACATAAGGGTACTGTCGGTGAAGTGTATAATGTAGGCGGCCACAATGAGATGAAGAACATTGATATTGTAAAGCTGATATGCAAGGAGCTTGGCAAGCCTGAAAGTCTGATCACATATGTTGCAGACAGAAAGGGTCATGATATGAGATATGCCATTGACCCTACTAAGATACATAATGAGCTTGGCTGGCTTCCAGAAACAAAGTTTGCGGACGGAATAAAGAAAACGATCAAGTGGTATCTTGACAACAGAACATGGTGGGAGACTATCATTTCTGGTGAGTATCAGAATTATTATGAGAAGATGTATGGGAATAGATAAAGGAGCTTGTTAACATGTCTTTATTCACAAACAAAACCCTAATGATAACCGGAGGCACGGGATCATTTGGAAACGCAGTATTAAACAGATTTCTGGAAACAGATATCGGAGAAATCAGAATATTTTCGAGAGACGAAAAAAAGCAGGACGATATGCGTCATGAGTATCAGGCGAAAATGCCTGAGGTAGCGGACAAAATCAAGTTCTACATAGGCGACGTAAGAAATTTGCAGTCCTGTAAGGACGCTATGCACGGCGTAGATTACATATTCCATGCGGCAGCACTCAAGCAGGTCCCGTCTTGTGAGTTTTTCCCAATGGAAGCCGTAAAAACTAATATTATCGGTACGGATAACGTCCTGACAGCCGCTATCGAAGAGGGCGTTGAAGCAGTAATATGCCTTTCAACTGATAAGGCAGCCTACCCTATCAATGCCATGGGTAAGTCAAAATCTCTTGAAGAAAGCGTCGCTATCGCTAAAAGCAGATATAGCGGAAAAACTAAAATCTGCTGTACTCGTTATGGTAACGTAATGTGCTCCCGTGGATCTGTTATTCCTCTGTGGATCGATCAGATCAAAGCAGGCAACCCTATTACTGTAACAGAGCCTAATATGACTCGTTTCATTATGTCACTTGAAGAAGCTGTTGACCTTGTCCTCTATGCTTTTGAGAACGGTGAAAACGGCGACCTGCTTATCATGAAAGCCCCCGCTTGCTCTATCGGTCTTCAGGCTGAAGCCGTTACTGAAATGTTTGGCGGCAAAAAAGAGGATATCAAGGTCATTGGTATCCGCCATGGCGAGAAAATGTACGAAACACTTCTTACCAATGAGGAGTGCGCAAAGGCAATAGACCTTGGCGGCTTCTATCGTGTCCCTGCCGATAATAGAGGCCTGAACTATGATAAGTTCTTTAGAGACGGCGACGCAGATAGAAATACTCTCACTGAGTTCAATAGTAATAATACAAAGCTCCTTAATAAGGAAGAAATAAAGGAAAAAATGCTTAAGCTTGCATATATCCAGGAGAGATTGGCTGAGGATTGATATGTCAAAGAAGTTGGTCATCCTCGGTGCGGGCGGATATGCAAATACTGTTAAGGACGTTTCAGAACAGCTGGGTTATGATGTGATAGCTATGCTGGACGATAGATTTGCCGACCGCACGCTTGATTCTTTTACTAAATATATTGCTGACGATACGGAATTTATTCCTGCCTTTGGAAATAACGAGTTTCGCTTGTCCTGGTGCGATAAAATAACTAGAGCAGACGGCAGACTTGCCACTGTTGTGCATCCTACAGCTTATGTAAGTCCTACCGCTTCTATCGAAAAGGGCGTTGTGGTGCTTCCGAAAGCTGTTATCAATACAGATGTGACAGTGAAACGTGGCTGTATCATCAATCTGGGTGCTATCGTGGACCATGGCTGTGTGATCGAACAAGGCTGTCATATCTGCCTTGGAGCAATAGTAAAAGGAGAAAATAGGATCGCAGCGCTGAGTAAGATAGAAGCCGGAGAAGTTGTGCAGCTTAGACAGTATCCTGTGAATAAATGATTTTACCAAAGGTCGTGTCTGACCTCGGGAGGAAAATATATGGAACATAATTTTAAATGGAAAAATGACGGCAGAACAAAGGTAATGATCGGCTGCGGCACCCGCCCTGAGATCATTCGCCTGGCGGCTGTAATAAGAAGATGCCGTGAGTATTTTGACACCTGCGTTGTGTATTACAATCAGAACTGGGACCGTAACCTCAGTACAGTTTTCTGGGAGGATTTCGAGCTGAAAAACACTTTCGGCGAGTTCGGCCCTGATATTCTTGTTCCTGTAGTAGGCGATAATCTGGGCGTTACCTGCGGAAATATTCTCGGCAGAAGCTATGAACTGCTTTCAGAATTGCAGCCTGATGCCTATCTTGTCCTTGGAGATACAAACAGCTGTTTGTCAGCTATCTCCGCTAAAAGACTTCATATACCGCTTTTCCATATGGAAGCAGGAAACAGATGTAAGGACGAGTGCCTCCCGGAGGAAACAAATAGAAGAATAGTCGACGTTATCTCTGACGTAAATCTTTGCTATTCCGAGTTTGCAAGAAAGTATCTTGCTGATACCGGACTTCCAAAGGAAAGAACATATATGACAGGCTCGCCTATGGCGGAAGTCCTTCGTGGTAATCTGGATAAAATTCAGGCTTCTGACGTTCTTGAACGTATTGGTCTTGAAAAGGATAAGTATATTCTTCTTTCTGCACACAGAGAGGAGAATATTGACACAGAAAAGAACTTTACAAGTCTGTTTACTGCAATAAATGCACTGGCTGAAAAGTATGATATGCCAATATTGTATTCCTGCCACCCGCGTTCAAAGCATAGACTTGAAAAGAGCGGCTTTAAGCTCGACCCTAGAGTAAGAGTAAATGAGCCGCTGGGATTCAATGACTATAACTGTTTACAAATGAATGCCCTTGCTATTGTTTCAGACTCAGGTACACTTCCTGAGGAGAGCAGCTTCTATCTTTCAATAGGTCACCCTATCGCAGCAGTTTGTATCCGTACTTCTACCGAGCGCCCTGAAGCACTTGAAGCAGGGGACTTTATCCTTGCAGGAATTACAACAAAAGAGCTGCTCAATGCTACAGATATGGCTATCGAAATGAAGCAGAAAGGCGTTCTCGGCAAGCCGTGTCCTGACTATGTGGACGAAACAGTATCAATGAAAGTCGTAAGGATCATTCAGGGATATGTTAATGTAGTCAACAAAATGGTCTGGAGAAAAGATCAGTAAGGAACGTGAAAATATGAAGATATTGGTTACAGGCGCAAAGGGCATGGTTGGAACAGCCCTTGTGAATAATCTGAAAAATATCAGAGATAACAAAAATCGAACAAGACCGAATATTTCTGTTGAAGAAATATATGAGTATGATATAGATTCCACAAAGGAACAGCTTGACGAGTATTGCAAGGAAGCAGACTTTGTTTTCAACCTTGCAGGGGTAAATCGTCCTGAGAATACTGAGGACTTCATGAAAGGCAACTTTGGTTTTGCGTCACAGCTTCTTGATACTCTGAAAAAGTATGATAACAAGGCAACTATCATGCTCTCATCTTCCATACAGGCAACGCTCATAGGTCGTTATGACGGAGAATACGGCAGAAGCAAGCTCGCAGGTGAAGAGCTTTTCCGGAAATATGCCGCAGAAACAGGAGCAAAGGTCGCAATATATAGGTTTCCTAACCTTATGGGTCATTCAAGACCAAAGTACAATTCTTTTGTATCAACACTTTGCTACTGCGTGGCTAATGACGAGCAGTATTCCATAAACGACAGAGCCAGTGAGCTGGAGCTTCTTTACATTGATGACCTTGTTGAAGGTATGTTTGATCTTCTTGAGGGCAAGGAAAAGCATTGCGAGTTTGACGGCGTAACGCCTGTCGCAAATGATAAGGGCAGATATTGTTATGTGCCTGTTACTCATAAGGTAACTTTGGGCGAGGTGGTAGATCTTCTTGAAGAATTTAAGCAGCAGCCTAAGACCCTGCTTATGCCTAAAATGCCAAAGGGCTCTTTTGCCAAGAAACTGTATAGTTTGTATCTGACTTATCTTCCTGCAGATAAATTCAAGTATGCTCTGAAAATGAATGTAGATAACAGAGGCAGTTTTACTGAGCTTGTTCATACAGAGGATTGCGGACAGGTAAGTATAAATATAAGCAAGGCGGGCATCACAAAGGGTCAGCATTGGCACAACTCAAAATGGGAGCTTTTCATAGTTGTCCACGGTCATGGTCTGATACAGGAACGTAACATAAACACAGGAGAGAAAGTTGAGTTTGAGGTCAGTGGTGATAAGATCGAGGCTATCCACATGATACCTGGCTGGACCCATAACATTATCAATCTCAGTGATACTGAGGATCTTGTTACTGTTATGACCTGCAATGAGATATTTGATCCAAGTCACCCTGATACTTTTGGGGAGCCTGTGTAATGTCAGAATACATAAAATCCCTCCGCCAGCACCTAGGTCACACCCCACTCTTGCAGGTGGGAGCAAGCGTAATAGTAATAAACGAAGCAGGTCAAATGCTCATGCAGCAGAGAACAGACTGCGGAAGCTGGGGATATGCAGGCGGCTCGGTGGAACTTGGAGAGTCTGTTGAGCAAACAGCTGAAAGAGAGCTTTTTGAGGAAACAGGTCTTAAAGCACAAAAGCTCGAACTGCTTGGCGTCTATTCAGGCGAAAAAATGCAGTATACTTACCCCAACGGCGATAAGGTGTCAAATGTAGATATCGTCTACACCTGCCACGAGTATACAGGCGAGCTTAAAATGCAGGCTTCTGAGGTGTCGCAGCTTAAATTTATTGATATCTGCGACCTGCCGGAGGATATTTTTCCTCCAAATAGACCTGCTATAGAAGATTACATCGATAAAAATAAAACTTAAAGGAGACACTGTTATGTGTGGAATTGTTGGATTTACTGGAAATAACGAGGCAGCCCCGATACTCTTGGACGGCCTGTCTAAGCTGGAGTATAGAGGCTATGACTCTGCCGGTATCGCTGTAAGAAACGGTGACGCAGAGCCTGAGATCGTAAAGGCTAAAGGTAAGCTGAAAGTCCTAAAGGAAATGACTAACGACGGAAAAGCTGTAAAAGGCGCCTGCGGTATCGGTCATACCCGTTGGGCTACCCATGGCGAGCCGTCAACTGTAAACGCCCACCCTCATTGCAGCGACGATGAAAATGTTATCGCCGTACATAACGGAATTATCGAAAACTATCAGGAGCTTCGTGAAAAGCTTATCAAAAAAGGATATACCTTTAAGTCTGAAACTGATACAGAAGTTGCCGTAAAGCTTATCGACTATTATTACAAAAAGTACCTGGGTACTCCTGTTGACGCCCTTAATCATGCTCTCGTCCGTATCCGTGGCTCTTATGCCCTCGCTGTTATGTTCAAGGACTATCCCGGAGAAATATATGCCGCAAGAAAAGACAGCCCTATGATAATAGGAGTAACAGGCGGCGAAAGCTACCTCGCTTCTGACGTTCCAGCAATTCTTAAGTATACAAGAAATGTCTACTATATAGGCAATATGGAGCTTGCAAAACTTACAAAGGGCGCAGTTGCTTTCTACAATCTCGATGGCGAAGAAATACAGAAAGAAATGAAAACTATCGAGTGGGACGCAGAAGCTGCAGAAAAAAGCGGATATGAGCATTTTATGCTCAAAGAAATACACGAACAGCCAAAGGTGATAAAGGATACTATCAATTCTGTCCTTACAGATGGAAATATTAGCTTTGAAAGCGTCGGACTCTCTGACGAGGATATGAAAAATATCCAGCAGGTGTATATAGTTGCCTGCGGCTCTGCCTACCATGTTGGTATGGTGGCTCAGTATGTTATCGAAGAGCTGACTTCACTATCTGTCCGTGTGGAGCTTGCTTCTGAGTTCAGATACAGACAAATGAAGCTTGCAAAAAATAGCCTCGCTATTATCATCAGCCAGTCGGGCGAAACTGCCGACAGCCTCGCAGCTCTCCGCCTTTGCAAAGAAAAAGGAGTAAAAACTCTCGGTATCGTAAATGTGGTTGGCTCATCGATCGCAAGAGAAGCCGATAATGTCTTCTATACCCTCGCAGGTCCTGAAATATCTGTCGCAACAACTAAAGCCTATAGCTGTCAGCTCGTTGCCGCATATCTCCTTGCAATGCAGTTTGCAAAAGCAAGAGGGGAGATATCCGACGAAAGATTTGCTCAGCTCGTTGAGGAGATCAATACTATCCCTGAAAAGATAGAGAAAATTCTCGAGGATAAGGAACGCTTGCAGTGGTTCGCTTCAAAGGTAGTGAATATAAAGGACGCATTCTTTATCGGCAGAGGTATCGACTATGCAGTAGGCATGGAGGGAAGCCTTAAACTCAAGGAGATAAGCTATATCCATTCCGAAGCCTATGCAGCAGGCGAGCTTAAACATGGCCCTATCAGCCTTATCGAGGACGGAACTGTCGTGTTCAGCGTGGTAACTCAGTCTGCACTTTATGAAAAGACCATAAGCAATATGGTCGAGGTAAAAAGCCGTGGAGCAAAGCTTTTCGGACTTACTACCTATGGGAATTATGCAATGGAGGACGTTGCTGACTTCACAGTTTACACTCCAAGGATAGATAACCTTTTTGCGGCAAGCCTTTCAGTAGTACCGCTTCAGCTTTTGTCATATTATGTATCAGTAGGAAAGGGCTATGACGTTGATAAGCCGAGAAATCTTGCAAAGAGCGTTACGGTGGAGTAAAAAGAGAAAAATACTTACATCGCTGTTTGCAGTGTACATCTTCGCCGTCCTCTGGCTCACACTCATAGACAGACAGTGGGGCAAGCGTCAGGCGGAGCTTATGCCCTTCTGGGAGGTGCGAAACCTTTTGGAGAACATAAGCATCAAGTATCTGCGTGATTTTTGGCTGGTACAGATATTCGGAAACATTGCAATGTTTATACCCTTGGGAGTTTTGCTTCCGTATCTTTGCGGTATCACGAAGTTCAAAAAAGTTTTCCTTATGTCCCTTGCCTTTTCAGCAGGTATTGAGATAACTCAGTATATCACAGGCAGAGGGCTTTGTGAATTTGACGATGTTTTCAACAACACTCTTGGGGCATGCGTGGGGTACAAATCTTGGCGGCTAAAGATGAGATACAATAAAAAATACAAGAATGAGCAAAGTCCGTGGTGAACAGGCTTTGCTCTAAGGCAATATATTTTAGTATTGCCTTTTTGCAAGCATAGTACAATGGTCAGTATACAAGCTTCCCAAGCTTGGGATGCGGGTTCGATTCCCGTTGCTTGCTCCAAATGATGTGTTTTAGTAGGAGGGAATAACGTGGCATTAGAGCTGTTCAGACATAATGAAGAAGCCTATAAAGCTGTGGTGTCAATGCTTGCTGAACGAAATAAAGCCGCTGTAGTTCACCCTACCGGAACAGGAAAAAGTTTTATCGGTTTTAAACTCTGCTATGATAACTCCGATAAGATAATATGTTGGCTTTCTCCGTCAAGATATATTTATCAGACGCAGCTTGAGAATTTAAAAGAGGCAAGCGGTGGATATGAGCCGCATAATGTGAAATTTTATACTTATGCAAAGCTTATGCTTTTATCTGACGAGAATTTTTCGGAGATAAAACCTGATTACATAATACTCGATGAATTTCACAGATGCGGTGCGGAATATTGGGGCATGGGCGTTCAGAAATTGCTTGAAATGTATCCAGATACACCGCTGTTAGGTCTGTCTGCCACAGCAATACGTTATCTTGATAACCAGCGTGATATGACAGACGAGCTTTTTGACGGAAATATCGCAAGTGAAATGACTTTGGGAGACGCTATCGTTCGTGGTATCCTTGATTCGCCTAAATATATTCTCTCGATATTTTCATATCAGAATGATCTTGACGAATATGAAAAAAGAGTAAAAAATGCAAGATATAAGTCTATGCGTGACAAGGCTGAGGAATATCTTGAAGCACTCCGCAGGGCGTTAGATAAAGCAGAAAAGCTTGATGATATTTTTGATAAACATATGGAAAACAGAGCAGGAAAATATATCGTTTTCTGTGCAAATCGTGAGCATATGGACGATATGATAGACAAGGCTGACGAATGGTTTCATAAGGTGGATAAAAGGCCTCATATTTATGAAGCTTATTCCAATGATCCTGAAACGAGCAAGGCTTTTCATGAATTTAAGGATGATAATTCTGACCACCTTAAATTGCTATACTGCATAGATATGCTTAACGAGGGCGTTCACGTTGATGATGTTTCAGGTGTTATTCTTCTGCGTCCGACTATCTCTCCAATTATCTATAAACAGCAGATCGGACGTGCGCTAAGTGCAGGGAAGTCACAAAGGCCTGTTATTTTCGATATTGTCAATAACATTGAAAATCTTTACAGCATAGATTCTATCAAAGAAGAAATGAAAGTTGCTGTTCGTTATTATCGTTCTCATGATAGCGAGGGCATGGTAGTAAATGATAACTTTGAGCTTATCGACAAAGTTGAAGACTGCAAAAAGCTTTTCGATAAGCTTGAGGAGTCCCTTTCAGCTTCGTGGGATATCATGTATGAAAAGGCAAAAGATTATTATGAAAAAAACGGTGACCTTGAAATACCTGCGACATATTTTACAGAGGACGGCTACAGCCTTGGCTTGTGGATAAATACACAAAGAGGACTTTACAGAGGAACTCATAATGGAAAACCTCTTACGCAGATGCAGATAGACGCACTTAACGCTATCGGTATGCGCTGGCAGTCAATAGGAGAATTGTCATGGGAAAGATATTATGAAGCCGCTAAAAAGTATTATGAGGAGAACGGCAATCTTTTAGCACCATATTCATATGTAAATGAAAATGGAATAAACATTGGCCAGTGGTTAGTCACCCAGCGAATGGCAAAGAAAAATGGTATCAGAAAATGGGGCTTTAGTGAGGAAAGATCCGCAAGGCTTGATGAGATAGGAATGGTATGGGACGTGCCTGATTATCTCTGGGAAGAAAACTATGAGGCCGCCGTTAGATATCATCGTGAAAATGGTGACCTGGACGTTCCTGCAAAGTATGTAGACAGCGAGGGAATATGTCTTGGAGTTTGGCTCGACAGTATGCGAAAATCAAGACGGACAGGTTCACGTTCTCTGACAGCCGAGCAAATATCTCGCCTTGATAAACTCGGAATGAGTTGGGACGATAGAAACAACAGAAAATGGAATGATATGTTTCGTGAACTTACAGAATACTATAAGTATAACAACAATTTCAACATTCCTGTTTCATATAAAACCAAAAATGGTGCTTGTTTAGACACATGGGTGGAAAGACAGCGTATTTTGTATAGAGATGGCAAACTTTCAGACGCTCGCATTGAAAAGCTGAAAAGTATAAACTTTGTTTTTGATGCAACTTCTTCACGTTGGGAAGAAAAGTATTTACTGCTGAAAAAATATTATGATGAACACGGAAACACAGACATTTCTGATGACTTAACTGTTAGCAGTGCAAGTATAAAAACATGGATAAGCAGACAAAAAAAGTATGCCAAAGAGGGAAGATTGTCAGAGGAACAGATAGAAAAGCTTAAGGCAATAGGACTCCTTTCAGATATCTCATATCATGAACATATATGGAATGAAAGATATTCGCTTGCAAAGCAGTATTATGAAGAATATGGAAACATAAGCGTGCCTCAGAACGCTGTATATCATGAATTTCAGCTTGGCATATGGATATACAAACAGCGTGTGCAGAAAAGAGAAGGCGTTCTTTCACAGGATAGGATAGAATTATTGGATAAGCTCGGGATAGAGTGGAACAATTTGTCTGAGATAGAGAATGCTAGTCTTTATGAAAGGGGTTTTCAGCATCTTGAGAAATTTATATCTGAAAAAGGGATATATAAAATAAGGGCAATAACTGTGTGTGACGACGGATATCGACTAGGAAACTGGATATCCAATTGCAGAGTACGATACAGACGTGGCGAGCTTGCAAAAAAATATGTGGAGAGATTCAGAAAGCTGAGATTTCCTCTTGACGCTAAAGATGAGTGGGAGTATCGCTATGAAGAATTAAAGGCTTATTTTGAAAAAAACGATACAAAACGGCTCCCGGAAAAATATACTGCCTATGACGGTACAGATCTATCCTTGTGGTTTGCCAGACAAAAAAGAGCATATAAAAAAGGCGAGCTTACCAAAGAACAAATGAAAAAATTTGACGATATTGGTTATCCTTTTAAAGCCGAAAAGTCAGGGATATATAAGGCAAATATGACAAAATGGCTTGCTAATTATGAGATAGTAAAGGAATATCTTGAACTGCATAAAGGCGAAAAGCTCGACCCTAAGGCAGAATACAAAGGGGTAAAAATCATTGATTGGATACGTCAGCAGAGAAATTTTATCCAAAACGGAGTATTCAGTGATGAAAGAGTAGAAATGTTCAATGAACTTGACCCTAAAACTGTTCTTGATAATTTGATATCACATTGGGATATAATGTATGAAGAAGCAGTGAGATATTTTAATGAGCATGGTGTTGTTGCAAGCGTCAAAAAGGGTATCATTGTTGACGGCAGTGAGCTGTGTAATTGGGTCAATGGCGAACAGAAGATAGTAAATGGAAAAGATAGCACATCAAGAACGCCTGAACAAATAGAAAAGCTCAAAAAGATAGGCATAGAGCGGCAAGTAAATGACAGATTTGAAAAACAGTGGCTGACAAGATACGAAGAATTGAGATCTTTCATTGCGGAAAACGGGAGAATGCCTCTAACAAGAAAAATAAAAGGACCAGAAAACAGCATTGCAGTATGGCTCAATTCTCAGAAGAAAAAATACAAGAATGGACAGATGTCAGACAAGCATATTGAAATGCTTGAAGTATTAAAAGTTGATCTTGATCCCGAAAAAATTTGCAGATAAGTAACCTAAAAAAGCTCTTAGATCGCAAGACGACCTAAGAGCTTTTATTCTGGTGCCGCTAACCGGACTTGAACCGGTACGGGTTTTACCCCGAGGGATTTTAAGTTTTTAAATCGGTGAATCGTTTTAATTTCTTTTGTGGTCTTTTGTTTCCTTTTGTGCCCGATTTTTCGAGCTTTTTGAGTATCAAAAATTGAAAAACACCGAATTACAGCAGCTTTCAAGAATCATAAAAAACCATGTTTTTTGGTAGAATTTCGGTAGATTTGTGGTAGACAAAAAACCGATAACATGACTTGGTAGACCTATGGTAGACACACGAAATAAATTTAGTCCTCTGCGAAAAATGCCGATTCCGGTAGAGAAAATCGGTATAGGGGACAGGAAATATCTCGTGTATTTGCCAAACAAGAAAATGATAATCTATTGTTACTAATAAAGCGGATCTGTGCTTTTGACCTCTAAAATTCAATCAAAAAAGCAATCATTTGGCGGACGATGTTCCATATAATCGGAGCGTTGTCCGCTATTTTTATGCCTGAAAATCGAATATCACGTCTGCTGTTTTAGTTAAGCGAAATGAAAAATAGGAGGTTTTTATGTCTGAACGCCAAATCATCACAATCAGCGATGATAAGCTGTCCTGCGAAGCAACAGCTATACTGCTGAGAATGCTCAATTTTCCCGATACGGACTATCATACCGCAGAGGAGCTTTGTCCGTTCTTTGAGAATGATTCTTTGAAAACTATCAGGAACGCTCTGAACGAACTTTATGATGCAGGCTACCTCCGATGCAGCGGTAAGACCTATATGGTCAATAAGCTCAGGATCACGCAAATGAAGCTCGCTTGAGCTGAAAACAGGAGGTGAATGGATATGTCTGCTAAGAAAACAAAAAAGGTCAAAACAACGCCCTCATCGGTGTGCCGTGTCAATAAAAATGCAAACTATACCGTAATGAGCAACTATCATCTGCGGTCAACAAACCTCAGCCTGAAAGCGATCGGGCTTCTGAGTAAGGTTCTTTCTTTGCCGGAGAATTGGGATTATTCTATCTCAGGTCTGACAGCGATCTGCAAAGAGAAAGAAACAGCGATCAAGGCTGCATTGGACGAACTGAAGCATTGGGGGTATCTCAATGTGACTAAGCTGATGCCGAATGAAACGAACAGCGGTCGGATCGAGTATGTCTATGACTTCTATGAGTATTCCGAAAAAGATACGCCTGATGCTGACCGGGACGATGATGATACATATGCCAAAGTAAGCTCCGTAAGAAAAGCACCGCAAGGGGCAGAAAAACAAGGCATAGAAAATCTACCCCTTGAAATTCTACCCATAGAAAAACAAGCGGTAGAAAATCAGGGGCAAATAAATACTAAGAAGATAATAAATAATAATCAAATACGGAGTGATCAAGTATCTATCGATCAATCCCACTCCGACAGCGAAAAAGCTGCTGAAAGACATACAGACGGACAGAGCGACGGATATATCAGCGAAAAAGAGATCTATACCGAGGTAGTGAAAACCAACATCGACTTTCCTTACTTTGCAGAGTGGCTTGGTGATGAGGAAGAAGCTGAGGAGATCATTCAGATGATCGTTCGGCGGATATGCTCCAGAAAGAAAACAGAGTGTATCTGCGGACAGGATTTTCCGAGAGAAGTTGTCAAGTCCACTATGCTAAAGGTTGATATAAACGTCCTTGAAAATGCGATTGAGCAGATGAAGCGTGCAGACAATGTGCGAAACTATGAGAGTTATCTTATCAGCACTCTGTTCAACGAAGCCAACGGCAAGCGGTTCAAGGAAAATGCTGAGGGACGGTGGGCTGAGTATGCTGTCAAAAGAGATTTTGGCGTTTATGATGACTGAACGTTCCTGAGAGGGGGTGGTGGCTATGGGTGCGAATAAGAAACCGGACGTAGCTGCTTGAAAGACGGCAAATGAGCTTTTTGGAAAGGAAGGTGAAGATCATGGCTAAGTCTATTCTGACACCGGAGGGCGATCTCATCAACTACGATAACCTGATTGCGGTCAGCGTCGAGGTGCGTTCTGTCGGTGTCGATGATGAGCATACGGAAGATGCTTACTGCATTGTTGGTACTGATGTGACCAACAGGGAGAATCTGCTTTATCACTCGTCCGACTACGATAAGGTGATGAGTGTCCAGGGCGATATTACCCGTTGGCTCCAGAGTGAAGCATTTTCCACTTTTGAGATGCCGACCGCAGACGAAGGCGGTGATGCCTGATGCCTTCGGACTATGAGAACGGTGCGAAGAAAACCATTGATATTTCGATTAAAGCGGAGAAAATGACTGCTAATGTGCTGAAATCGGCATTGCGGGAGTTTATGTCGGGCAAGGCAGAGAAAAAAGGGCGAATGACCTACAAGCAGTTGCAGGCGAAGTCGCCGTCCAAGCTCGACAGCATTGAGGTTTCAGATAGGAATATCGGAGATTTTCTGAAAACCGCAAGGAAGTACGATGTGGATTTTGCCCTGAAAAGAGATAAAAGTACCACGCCGCCTACCTATCATGTTTTCTTTTCCGCTGCCAAAACAGAGGATTTCAAGAGAGCATTTTCGGAGTATGTCGGCAAGGGACAGGGCAAGACACAGAAGCGTGGTGAGTTCACCCGTGAGCAGATGCAGCAGCAGGCTCAGAAGATCAGGAACAAACCTCGCAAACAGAAACAGAGAGAGAAAACAAGGGAGAACAGACGGTGATCTACAACCACTTCCAGCCTGCACCCGTTCCACGGGCAAGGGGCGATGATATTTTTACGGCAGTCTTTTGTGCCGATACCAACAGAAAGGAAAGGTCTGCGAATTGCAGATCGACACGAGAAAACTCAAAAAGCTGATCATCAAGGCTGTTCCCTATGTCGCTTTCTCTTATGTGGGAAATCTGATCGGCTTTGCGTACCGAACCGCTGAGGGCAACGGCTTTCAGGAAAAGCTTCTGCCTTTCATGAGTAATCTCGGTGTGGCATTTGCAAGGATCTTTCCAAGTTTACACCCGTTTGATCTTCTTATCGGCTTGGGTTTGGCGGGAGTAATGAGGCTCGTCCTCTACGTCAAGTCGAAAAACAGGAAGAAGTTCCGTCAGGGTGAGGAGTACGGCTCTGCCGTATGGGGCGGTGAAAAGGATATTGAGCCGTATGTGGACTTATCCTGTCCCGAAAACAATGTGATACTCACAAAGACGGAATCACTTACAATGGGCAAGCCCTCTGCACCGAAATTCGCCCGCAACAAGAACATTCTTGTGATCGGTGGCTCAGGTTCAGGTAAGACACGCTTTTTCGTAAAGCCGAACCTGATGCAGATGCACTCCTCCTATGTAGTGACTGACCCGAAAGGCACGGTTCTTGTGGAGTGCGGAAAGATGCTTGAAAGGGGCCGCCCGAAACGTGTGGACGGAAAAATAGTATATCAGAAAACACCTGACGGCAAGTACAAAAAGGACGATAAGGGAAAATATATCCCTGTCTATGAACCGTACAAGATCAAAGTATTCAATACCATTGATTTTGCGAAGTCGATGCATTATAACCCGTTCGCATATATCAGCAAGAAGAACCGTGAGAAGGACATTCTGAAATTCGTGGAAGTGCTTATCAAGAACACTTCTTCTCAGCAGCCGTCTGGCGATGATTTTTGGGTGAAAGCGGAGAAACTGCTTTATACTGCGTATATTGCCCTGATCTTTGCTATGTACCCCGAAGACGAATGGAACTTTGAAACCTTGATCGACATGATCAACAATTCGGAGTGCCGTGAGGACGATGAGGAGTTCAAAAACAGCATTGACCTTGAATTTGAGATCGTGGAGTGCTGGCTAAACCATACAAAGCACGATGATCCCGATGTCATGGCTGATTACGGTGATGTCTTTGAAGCTGAACCCGATGCCGAACAACGGCGAATGGGTGCATTTGCACTCAAGCAATACAAGGCATACAAGTTGGCGGCAGGAAAAACAGCTAAGTCTATCCTAATTAGCTGTAGCACCCGACTTGCACCTTTTGCAATAGATGAGGTCTTGGAGATCACCTCCTACGATGAGCTGCACCTTGACAAGCTCGGTGACGAGTTGAGTGCACTTTTTATCATCATCTCCGATACTGATGCCACATTCAACTTCCTTGTGGCTATCATGTATTCCCAGCTATTCAACCTTTTGTGTACCAAAGCGGACAATTCAAAGGGTGGAAAGCTGACCTATCATGTACGCTGTTTGTTAGATGAGTTTGCGAATATTGGTGAAATTCCGCAGTTTGAGAAGCTCATAGCGACGATCCGAAGCCGTGAAATCAGTGCGTCGATCATCTTGCAAGCTAAGAGCCAGCTAAAGGCTATATATAAAGATAATGCAGATACGATTGAAGGCAACTGTGATACGATGCTGTTTTTGGGCGGCAAGGAGAAGTCCACGCTGAAAGAGATATCCGAAAGTCTCGGTAAAGAAACGATCGACAGTTTCAACACCTCTACCAACCGTGGACAATCGGAGAGCTACGGAATGAACTATCAGAAGCTCGGAAAAGAGCTGAAATCTCAGGACGAACTGGCGGTCATGGACGGCGGTAAATGTATCCTGCAAGTGCGAGGAGTGCGTCCGTTCTTCTCGGACAAGTTTGATATTACCCGTCAAAAGCAGTACCCTATGCTGTTAGATGACAATCCTGAGCAGGAATTTAACATCGAAAACTATGTGAGTAACCGAAGAGAGATGCGTTTGAAACTGCCCAAAGGAGAACGTTTTTCGGCTTATGGTGTGGATATGACAAACGCCGGACAGGAAGTTACAACAGTATCAGCAAAAGAAAAAGATAAAGCTGGTACTGCAATATCTGAGGAAACCGAAGAAAAAGAGATATATGTCGGCTTTTAACTCAGACAGTGAAGAAACCGAATAAAGGCAATACCGCACGATCTTTGTGTGGTATTGCCTAAAAAAAGAATCGGTTGAAGCTGCGGACAATTATTACTTTATTTTTTTTGAGGGAGACTTTTTACCTATGAACGAACTGAATATTTCTGCGGTCGATGCAACCGCAATGGAGACAGCAGCCACTGCCTCTGCACCGAAGCACAAGTGGCTCTCTAAGCTCACCCGTGGTGCAAAGAAGGCAACCATGTTCTGCACGATCGCAGGCGTTATGGCATCTACCTGTGTAACTCAGGCATTTGCAGCAGGCACGGGTGCTGTTGATACTTCTTCTTTCATTTCTACTGCTTGTACCGTACTCAAGAGCGTTATCTGCCTGATCGGTGCAGGTGTTGGTGTATGGGGCGTTGTAAACCTTCTGGAAGGTTACGGTAATGATAACCCCGGTGCTAAATCCCAAGGCATGAAGCAGCTCATGTCAGGCCTTGGTCTGATTCTCCTTGCAATCGTCCTTGTTCCTGTTCTTGAAACAATGATGACGGGCGCAATTTAAGTGACGTTCTGACCTGAATATAAGCAGATTAGCTACATAGCGGTGGGTTTTGCATTGCAATAATGGGTTTTGGGTAAGCAATCTGCACTCTCAGATATGAAAGGGAGTGAAAATATAAATGGCAATAAATATCGGATATTTAACTGCCAATAAAACAAGTGCAGGAGATGAAGTGTACACTCCATTCTATGCGGTAGAGCCGTTAATGGAATTTCTGCCGAAAGACAAGAAAATATGGTGTCCGTTTGATGAAGAATGGAGTGCGTTTTATCAGTATCTTACCGAACAGGGGTTTTATGTGGAACGAAGCAGCTTGAAAGATGACAAGGATTTTTTTCACTTTGAGCCTGACGAATGGGATATTCTCGTAAGCAATCCCCCATTTTCTAAGAAGAATGAAGTCCTGAAACGAGCTTTTGCTTTTCAGAAGCCTTTTGCTCTGCTCTTGCCCGTGAACAGTATTCAGGGTAAGGCACGATACAAGATATTCAATAATGAGATTCAGATGCTTTGCTTTGATAGTCGGGTTGACTATCATACACAGCAGAATATGCTCTTTACAACAAAGGGCAATCATTTCGGATCTGCGTATTTTTGCAGAAACCTTCTCCCCACAAAACTGGAATTACGTCAGCTTGTGAAATATGACAGACCATTGATGAATTCCTCGGAGAGGGGTGATGAATAAATGGGAGTAATCAGCGATGCGATTGATGCTTTGGAGGATTGGTGCTGTGACTTATTCAAGGACGGCATAAAATCTCAGTTTGACGGAATTTCCGATCTTCTGACTGATACATTTGCTCAGACAACAGGTTCGGGAGCAAAGGGAAACCTTGTATCAAACTTTCTTACAAAGCACCCTGCTCAGTTTACGGGTACTGCCGGAAGTGCGCCGACAGGCTACGGAATTTGGGCAACTATCGAAACGCTCTGTAACAATGTTGTAGTCCCTATTGGAGGTTTCATTCTGACAGTCATCCTCTTGAATGAGCTTTGTCAAATGGTCATTCGGGGAAATAATTTCAAAGACTTCGACGATTCGATCTTTATAAAATGGATCATCAAAGCCTTATGCGGTGTAATACTTGTAGCCAACACATATTACATCGCTTCCGCACTATTCTCATTTGGCACAAGCGTATGCTCCAACGGTCTTGCCACGCTGTTCGGCAGCGGTGACTATCTGTCTAATAGTTTATCGTTAAAGAAAACGGCTCTCAACAGCTTAGGTTTAGGTGAGTTGATGACGGTGTGGTTCATATCCCTTATTGTTCATCTGGGAGTGATGATACTTATTGTTGCAATTGTAATTACCCTTGCAAGCCGTATCATCGAGGTGTTTATGTATCTCAGCATTGCACCTATTCCTATGGCAACAATGATGGACAGCGGAGAATGGGCAAGCATCGGTAAAAACTGGGTAAAACAGCTCTTAGCTCTTTCTTTCCAGGGGTTCTTTATCGTAGTCGCACTCGGTATCTTCAAAACGCTGTTTAGCAATATGATCGCCACGCTCAATTCAAGCAAGGACGGTGTAATAATGCAAATGGCAATGCTTATGGGATACACGGCAGCGCTTATCTTTACCATTCTGCGTACAGGAGCTATCAGCAAAAGTGTGTTTAACGCACATTGACCTTGAACAAGATTGGAGGATTTATGGCACATTATGTACAAATCCCTAAAGACCTGAACGACATCAAAGAGAAGTTCATTATGGGATTTACCAAAAGACAGGTAATATGCTTTGGTATCGGTCTTGTTCTCGGAGCACCTGTTTTCTTTCTGACGAAAACAGCTATAGGAATGTCCGGAGCAATTTTCGCTATGGGTGCAGTCGCTACTCCTGCGATACTCTGCGGACTTTATAAGAAAAATGGTGTTTTCTTGGAGAAACAGGCAAAATATATGCGTGAATACTTTACAAGACCTCGAAAGCGGTATTACCGCACAACAAACATATTTGAGTGCTTTGAAAGGCATATCGAATACACAAGAATCAAGAAAAAGCTGAGAGATGCCGAAAGAAAAGGCTGATACGGCTTCCTATTATAGTACACTTTCGGTGTCTCCGCTTTTGAATACAAACGGAGGTTACCAATGGGATTTAGAAAGAGAAATGCCAATAAAAGTGATAACCGCAGCAAGTCTAAGGTTGTCATGGGCAAGCCAGCCTCTCAGCTTACAAAAGAGGACAAAAAAATACTTTCCGCACGAATGGCGGAAATCAAGAGTGCTAATGGCGGTAAGACTACGGTGCAGAACACGATTCCATATATGTGTATGTATAAGGACGGTGTTTGCCAGGTATCGGAGAACTTCTTCTCTATGACGGTACAGTTTTATGATGCCAATTACTCTATTTCAGAGTTTGATGAACAAAATAATATCTTCTCAAAGTATTGTGATGTTATCAATCTCTTTGACAATACAATCAAATTCCAGCTTACCTTTGAAAATCAGAACAGATCAAAGGAAAAGCTCGTAAAAACGGTACAGATACCCGAACAGGACGATGAATTTAACGGTATTCGCAGCGAATATTCTTCGATGCTGACCGATAAGCTGATGAAAGGCTCTAACGGTCAGTCGGCAAGAAAGTTCCTGACATTTGGTATTGAATCCACATCATACAAGGCAGCAAGGGCAAAGCTGATGAGCATAAAGAATGATATTATCAAAGGCTTTAAGGCTTTTGGTGTTGAAGCTGAATTACTTGGCGGCAAGCAAAGGCTCGAAGCCCTGTACTATGCTCTCAATCCTTACAGAAACTCCCCCTTCATTTTCAATTGGGACTCTATGCTTAAAGCTGGAATGGACACGAAGGACTTTATCAGTCCTCCATCACTAAAATTCAACAAGGCAGATTTTGAGATCGGCAATGCCTACGGTGCTGTATGGGGTATGAATATCCTCGCCGGAGAGCTGTCGGACGAGATATTAAAGGACTTCCTTGAAATGCAGAACCTTTTTTGCGTGAATATCCATGTTGATCCGCTGGACCAGATAGATGCCCTGAAATTCGTCAAGAAAAAGTTGACGAACGTCGAGCAGATGAAGATCGACGAACAGAAAAAGGCTTCGCAATCGGGTTATGATCCCGATATTCTTCCTCCTGCGATCAAGATGTATATCGAGGACATTGAAAAGCTCCTCGCTGATCTGAACAGCAAGAATGAGCGTCTTTTTCATATCAGTATTTCACTGAGAGCTTATGCAAAAAGTAAAAAGGAGCTGAAACTTCTTTCTGAAATGCTGAAGCGTGTCTGCCAGAAGAATAACTGCACGATGTTTCCCTATGATTATCGACAGGAACAGACACTCGTTTCCACACTTCCGCTGTGCTATAACGAGATTCCCGTCCGCCGTGAGATGCACACTTCGGGCATTGCAATCTTTGTGCCGTTTACCACAAAAGAGCTGTTTCAGGACGGACAGGCAACCTATTATGGTATCAATACGCTGTCGGGCAACATGATCCGTGCCAACAGGTCAAGGCTCAAAAACCCGAACGGGCTTATCCTCGGTACGCCAGGTGCAGGCAAATCGTTCTCGGTTAAGCGTGAAATTCTCGACTGCTTTCTGACCACACCCGATGATATTATCATCTGCGATCCCGAAGGCGAGTATTTTCCGCTTGTTTCGGTACTTCACGGACAGCTTATCCGTATCGCTTCAAACAGCGAACAGCATATCAACCCTATGGACATTACCATTGATGACTATATGTTCAGCAATCCTATGGAAGTCATTGCGAATAAGTCCGACTTCCTGATCTCACTGTGTGAGATCATTGTCGGCGGTCGCTACGGGCTTTCTGCGGAGGAACGCTCGGTCATTGATAAGTGTGTTCAGCGTATCTACAAACACTTCATTGAGAATGAGCCGTCTGAGGACAAAATGCCGCTTCTCTCCGATTTGCAGAGAGAGCTTCATGAGGAGCGCGAAGTCGCTCTGAGAGTGGCAAACTCCCTTGAAATGTTCGTCAATGGCAGCCAGAACCTCTTTAATCACCGCACCAACATTGATATGAGTAATCGTATCATCTGCTTTGATATTAAGGAACTTGGCAATCAGCTCAAAAAAGTTGGTATGCTGATCGTGCAGGATACCGTGTGGAACAGAGTTTCCGCAAACCGTGAAAAAAAGAAGATCACTCGCTACTACATTGACGAGTTCCATCTCCTTCTGAAAGAGGAACAGACAGCGAAATATTCCGCTGAGATCTGGAAGCGTTTTCGTAAATGGGGCGGCGTGCCGACAGGCATCACGCAAAATGTCAAGGATTTGCTTTCTTCTCAGGAGGTCGAGAACATCTTTGATAACTCGGATTTTGTCTATATGCTGAATCAGGCAGCCGGAGACAGAGACATTCTCGCTGAAAAGCTACATATTTCTAAGGAGCAGATGAAGTTTGTAACAAACAGCGGCCCGGGTGAGGGGCTTATCCGCTATGATAAGGTGCTTCTACCGTTTACCGATCGTTTCCCGACAGATACGGAAATGTATAAACTCATGACCACGAAACCAACCGGAGAATAATAAAAGCTGCCGACAACAGCCGACAGCTTTCAGGTTCAAATTCTCTCAAGCAATTCTGAGGGCTTCAAAGCAGGCACTTTGCTGTCCTTAAAATCACGAATGTTTCTTGTGACGATATAATCCGCTTTGATCCTACTTGCCTGACACATCTGTAAGGCATCTTCATAATCAGAAGAAAACATCTCAGCGGCGGCTTTTAGATCGGTTGATTTGAGGTCAACAACTTTAAATATCATCGTGATTTGCTGAATGAGCTGTTCTGTTTTCTGTGGAGTAAGCTCCTTGCGGAGAATATACACAATGTTCGGAACAGACAATGCGGAAATGTAGCCCTCGAGTTGATCTACTTCACAATACTTCCAAACTTTTGATGAGGCTTCGACAAACTCAGGACGGTTGCAAAGCACATCAAGAATGACATTGGTATCAACCAAAATTTTCATGTGCTTCTATCCTTTCTGCACGAACTGCTTTATCATCATAATCATTTTTAAGAACGCCAGTAAGTGAATCAGTCAGGAAGGAAACGCTTGATTCGTGGGAAACAAGTCTTGCAACTTCTTTTCCGTTCTTGAGAATGATGATCTCGTCACCCTGCTGAACAGCTTGCAGATAATGGCCAAAGTTATTCTGAATATCGGTAGCGGTTGCAGTGATCATAATAACACCTCCAAACATTTTCGCTAATATTAGTATATCCCATTTTAGCTAAAATGTCAAGGGCAAATTTTAGGGAAAGGGGGAGCTATGAGCTTACATAGAAAAGAGAATAACCTCCGCAGAGCACAGGCACGTTTCGACAGAGTCAGCAGACGGTCGAAGCAGTTTCAGATAGATTTCCGCCGTGAAGCTAACAGCAGAGGCCGCTTTCATACCCGTGCATATATTGTCCGTGGTGAGAAAACGCATCACGGCGGTCGGGGTATCGTCCATAAGTTTGCAAATGCGAAATACCGCATTCAGGGCGATAAACCGTCAGTTACACGGATGATCAAATCATGGCAGCCTAAGACATTCAAAGGAAAGCTATTTAAGGTAAATACCCGTGCTGTGAATTTTGCAGTTCATGATGTAGCTCAGACGGCGGTCGATACAGCTTTCGCAGCGGAAACTGGCGGTATCAAAACCGCCGATATTGCCCAGCGTGAAGTCCGCAACAAGCTCAAGCAGAAATACACCCGTGAAGCGGTGGACGATTATCACCGTGGTGTGTTTCTCATGGGCCGCACGGCGGTCGATGCTGTCAAGGGTACGCATGATCACCTGAAAACAAAGAAACAGTACAAGCTTGAAAAAGCGAAGTTGCAGCTAAAGAAAGCTGATAACAAGCTCTATAAGGCGAAAATGGCTGCGACAAAAGCCGATTTGAAGAAAGCCAAGGCGGAATATAAAGCCCGAATTGTAAAAAACAAGGGCAATAAGTTCCGTAAGGCGTTGAACAAGCGTCGATCGCAGGCATATAAGCAGACAAAGCGTGAGCTGAAATTTGAGCGTAAACAGCTGAAAACAGAACAGCAATTCCGTGTTAAAGAACTGCATAATCAGAAAAAGATCAGCAGAAATTCTCACCCAGGCTTGCTTGCATTAAAGCCAGTCTCATATTCGGCAAAGCGAATGAGGGCTTCTGCGTGGCAGAAAGCTGTCAATGAAGATCAGGACAATGACGTACTTCATGCGATAGACTCTGCAAAACGCAGAATAGCGGAACCTATCAAAGATAAGGTAAGTAAGCCTCAGCGGTTACAGCGAGAAGAAAAAAAGCGTGATCGCCTGTCCGATGAAAAGTCAAAATCAAATAAAAAACTCAATCGGCAGGAAAACAAGCTGAATGAAAAGCACGATAAATACAAGCAGAGAAAGAAGCGTAAACCCCAAAATAAGAAAACGAAAAAAACGGTGGCTGAGAGATTCAAATCAGCTTTCAAATTCGTGAAAAACATCTATGAAAAGGAAGTCAAAAAGTTCTTTGCAGCAATAGCTGTTCCGATACTTATTATCTTTCTTGTGTTTGCTTTTATCATCATGATTTTTAGCTCCATAGTTTCAGGCGGTGGATTTACCCTCGGCACTTATGCGGCACAGGACTATGACCTTTCCGAAGCTGAAAAGTATTACACGGAGCTTGTTTATAACCTCAATCAGAAAATACTTAAAGTCAGCGATACTTCTGACTGGAAAAAAGGTCTTGTGGATTTCGGTGCAAAGAAAAAAGACTTGAAAGATGATCCCGATAACTGGTATTGGGGCAAGTCCCCTGTCTATGATTGGGATCCTGTATATGATTTCGACTGCTATAAGCTGTGGTCATTCCTTTGTGCATACTATTATGACTTTGATGCCGCCGACAACGGTGACATCAAGTATTGGAAGTTCAAAAGCGATACAAAGGATCTGCTTGAGGACATTTTCAATGCGGAGTATGAGTTCGTATATTGGTATGATAATAAATCCCGTTGGGAGGAGCTTGACAACTATGTTTATTTCGGTGGGGGAAGCAGTAATGACGGCAGTTACTACTATTGCGAGAAATCAGCAAGTAAAAGCAGCGGATCTTGGACTTACAAATTCAAGCCGACTTCTTATACCTCAGAACTTGGTCAGTATCTTGATGGTGACGGCTATTGCTATCTGAACCGCAGTTATCGTGTCTTGAATCCAAACGATGATTATGCACTCACGGGCTATTATGTACTTGATAACCGTTATTTTGCAGACAATGCCCACACCAAAGAGCCTTTCTATTGGGTGGACAGTGACGGAAAATTCTTCTTCAAAAATCATGACGGAAATACTCAGTACCGTTCGTTCTACGGTTGGGAGAACGATGATGCTTGGTTCATGATTACGGAAACCGATGCGAGAGCGTGGACAGGCGACAGCAATTGTTCAGCTCTGTATGGTTATGTGCAGAAACAGTATTGGAAAACAGAATGTAATCTTTATTACAACGTAAAGCAGAAAAAGACCTTTGATGAGGTCATTGCAGACAAACTCGGCGGTATGTCGCATAAGACGGAGCGTCTACAGTATTACAATTTGCTTGTGGGCAATGAAGACGGCAACACGCTTTACGGCAATCATCAGACCATATATAATATGCTGCCCGGTGATTCTATCCGTGACTACTCCCTCAAAAGAGAGTTCGGATATGAAATGACGGGGTGGAATGAAAAAAGCGATGGTCTGTATCAGGGTATCAAGGTGTATGCTAACAGCGGTACAAAGCTCAAAATGCCTTTCAGCGGAAAAATAACTGATGTTGATACTGCTGACAACAAGATCACGATTCGCAAGGACGATGTACAGTATTGGTATGACGGAAACGGCGGCACTAAGCGTGATACGGAAGTCACCATTGCAAATGCGGTGCTTATAAATGACTATGAGAAAGGCGACAGCATCAAGGAAGGCAAAGGATTTGCCAAAACAACAGCCGGGAATGTTAATTTCCACATTTATATAGACACCGACGGCTACGGCTGGGACTATATTGATCCTCGGCTCGTGCTGTATTAACGGAGGTACATAATGGCTTTATACGATGCAAAAATAGAGAAATTCAGCAAAAAGGCAGAGCAGCTTGAAAGAAATATCAGGCGGGATACAGAGGAACGCAGACGGCTTCTCTCCGAAATTACAAGGCTGCGTTATCTCTCACTCTGCGAAAAGCTGAATTGTGATGGAGAGGAATTAGAAACCGTGCTTGCCAGAGAACATGAGCAGATTCAGAATATGAAAGCTCGTGGTCTGACCGATGATGAGATAGACGATCTCGGCAAAGCGGCAAATACGAAGAACAAATGAGATTTTACTCTGAGGAGGACGATGATGAAAACAAGAATGATTAGTGCTGTGATGGCTGCTTTCATGCTTGCAACAGCAAGTATCGGCGGTATTACCGCTTCTGCCGAAGTAGGCACAGCAGAGACTACGGAAACAACCACTTCTGAACCTGCGGACGAAAGCTCTGATGATATGGAGAAGTTCCGTGAGGTCATGAGTGAGCTTGCCGAGACAGATACAACCGATGTTGTTACCGACTATGACGGCGATCCCTATTACGATACTGACGGCAACGCCACCCTTATCAAGTCGGAGCGGATCATCTACAATACCGAGGAAATGCAGTTCATCGCTGTGACCACAAAAGACGGTCATGTGTTCTATGTGCTTATCAATTACACCGCAGACAATGGCGAGGACAATGTGTATTTTCTGAACAAAGTTGACGATTATGACCTGTATGCTTTGCTTTATGCCGGAACTGAGGATGATGATGCCAAGAAGATCACTCCCGAGCAGGCAGCTCAAGAAGCAGAAAAGGCTAACGGCAGAGTGCAGTCCGGCGGCAGTGATAATACTGACGATGCTGAAGATACCGCTGAGAACGGCGAGAAATCGTCTGAGTCAGCAGCTCATACAAAGAATGTTCCTATGAATAAAAACAGTATGATCCTTGTTTTTGGTGTGATTGTTCTGATCGGTGTTGGTGCCGCAGGCTTCTTCCTAATGAAGAAAAAGAAAGGCGGCAATAAGACTGCGGATCAGTTTGAGCCTGAGTATGACGATGATACAGAGATCACCGAAGAATCTGAGGACGATATGAGATTCTACGATAATCAGGACGATGAAGAATAAGAAAGAGAGGGCAAAAGAATGAGAAAGATGAAGAAGATCGCTGTATGTGCGGCAGCGGTGGCAGGGGCAGCCGGAATTGCAGGCGTTTCAGCAAGGGCAGTTGAGGGCGTGAGAAAGAAGTGGTTTCTTCGTGGATTTGAAGCAGGACAGTTTATCGGCGATCTGACCGCTGCGGAGAACTTCGCCCATGAAAAGAATGTTATCCAGAAGAAGTATGACAAGCTCTGCGAAGAGTTTGAGGTGCTTCAGGAGAACTATAACGATCTTTTTGATGACTACTACGAAGTATGATCAACTTTGAACCCAGTGGATTCAAAGTTCCCGACAACAGAACAGACAACATAAGACAATGAGAAAAGAGAGAGAATTTGTCTAATGAAGGTACTCAGTTTATTTGACGGCATTTCCTGCGGTATGCTTGCTCTGCAAAGGGCTGGCATTCCCGTGGAGTGCTATGATGCGTTTGAGATTGACAAGTATGCCGTCACGGTCTCAAAGCGTAATTTCCCCGTAATCGTTCATCACGGGAATGTATATGACGGCGATTTCACGCAGTTCAAAGGATATGACTTACTGCTTGGCGGTTCGCCCTGCACCTATTGGTCTATCGCTAAAAAAGACAGAGAGATCGACTGCAACGGCGAAGGGTTCAAGCTCTTTCAGGAATATGTGAGAGCCTTAGAGGAATCAGGCTGTCAGTATTTCCTCTACGAAAACAACTACTCCGTACATCAGAACATCAAGGACGAGATCACAAGGGTTCTCGGCGTAGGACCGATCATGATAAACTCTGCACTTGTATCGGCACAAAACAGAAAACGCTGTTACTGGACGAATATTCCTTTTACTTCTTTTCCGGAAGATAAGGGCATTTTACTGAAAGATGTGCTTGAAAGCGGTGTCACTTGGCAGGACAAGTCCTACTGTATGACAGCACGTTACCCAGGGGCTGTTTTGTTCAACACGCTTGAACGCAAGCAGCGAACTATGGTCGCTGAACCTGTCCCGATCAATACATACTTCAACGGCGAAACAATGCCTATGGGAGCCGCCCAGCGTGGAAGATATGTTGACGGCGAAAAGACCGAACAGCATATCGAAATTCGTGAGGACGGTAAATCCAACTGCCTGACTACGGTGCAGAAAGATACTCTTGTATGTTCTCCTGTTCGTATCGGACAGTATGGCAAGGGCGGACAGGGACAACGTATTTACTCCGTTGTCGGTAAATCTGTTACGCTTTCCGCAAACGGCGGCGGTCAGGGGGCTAAGACAGGTCTATATAAGATTGATCTGCCTGACGGTGACTATATTATCCGTAAGCTCACGCCCATTGAAGCGGAGCGTTTGCAGACACTTCCCGACAACTACACGGCAGGCATTTCCAATACCCAGCGATACAAGTGTATCGGCAACGGGTGGACGGTCGATGTGATCGCACACATCTTGGGAGGGCTTCACGATGTTTGATGAAGTCCTGAACAAGTGTGCAGAAAACAACAACTACACCATTTATACCAGTATGTGCAAATCACAACGCATACTGATGCGGTCTTATGCTCCTGTGTGCAGTATCAGCGGCGGTTCTGACAGCGATATTGTCCTTGACCTGATCCACAAGGTCGATGAGGACGGCAGGGTCAAGTATTTTTGGATAGATACGGGACTGGAATACTCCGCTACAAAGGAGCATTTAGACTATCTTGAACAGAAATACGGCATTACCATTGAGCGTGTCAAACCCGATAAGCCTATTCCGACCTGTGTGAAGCAGTACGGTGTTCCTTTCCTGTCGAAATACGTTTCCGAACAGATGATGCGATTGCAGGCTCACGGATTTCAGTGGGAGGACGAACCGCTTGAAGTGCTGTTGCAGAGATACCCTCGGTGCAAGACGGCTCTGCAATGGTGGTGCGGAGAGCGATACTCTGACGAGGACGGTGTTCAGAAAATCAGCAGATTCTCGATTTACCGCAACCGTTTTCTGAAAGAGTTTATCATGCAGAATCCGCCGGATTTCCCCATATCCAACAAGTGTTGTGAATACGCGAAAAAGAAGTCCGCAAAGCGTATCGTCAAGGAACATGATGCAGACTTGGATATAACAGGTATCCGACAAGCTGAAGGCGGTATCCGTTCGGCGGCTTATAAGACTTGTTTTTCTGAGAGCAAGTCTAAGGGGTGCAACACATTCCGTCCGGTATTTTGGTACACGGACGGTGATAAAAAGGACTATGAGCAGTTATTCGATGTTCAGCACTCCCGATGCTACACGGAATACGGTCTGCGGAGAACAGGCTGTGTAGGCTGTCCGTTCAGCAAGCGCATCAATGAAGAACTTGCAATCATCGAGGAACATGAGCCGAATCTTTACAAGGCAGCGGTCAATATCTTCGGCAAGTCCTATGAATATACGGCGAAATACCGTGCTTTCGTGAAAGAAATGAAGGTAAAGGAAAAGGAGCAGAAAAAGAAAGATGTTTGATCCTGACATACAGAGGAAAGCGATTAGCCTTATCATGGGCTTTATTATGGAGTTTTCGGGAGTACCTTCCGAACCTGAAATGATCGAGCTGACAACAGATAACCTGAATGTATCGACGATTTCTGTTTCCTGCTTGAAAGTATCGTGGGATTCTGAGCCTGACCGTGATTATTCTGTGAGCTGCACGGCTCATGATGATAACTATGCTTTCAGCGATAATATGTACTTTGTGTTCAAAGGCAATGACCTCTGCTACATAACAGGTCTGCGTGAGAATACAGAGTACACGGTGACAGTCGAACCTATTCTTTCTGCGGAAGAAAAAGACGGATATTCCGTAATACCTTCAACCGCTGATGGCAAGACCGAAACGGTTGAGGTCATATATGACTTTCCGTATGAGGATGGTTGGACAAACTGCTTTGCAGGCGAAAGAGCTTCGGGGCTGACGGCTATGCCAAGCTCAGGGGCAATAATACGGTTCAAAGGTCGATACCATAACAGGAACCGGAATACGCCGTGATGAGTACGGGGATTACTGTTGTGCAATGGGCGTATGGTACGGATACTGCGGAGATCGTTTCCTGATCGAGCTTGAAAACGGTACGCAGTTTACTACAAAGATATGCGACAGTAAGGGCTATGCCGATGATGGTGAGGGGAAATATCACAACTTCGGCGGCAGCGGTAAGTGTATCGTTGAGTTTATCTATGACGATCATCACTTACCGTCCTGCGTGGCATTTAGCGGTAGCTGGGGCTACTATAACTGGAACGGGCTTGATCTGAGTTCCAATATCAAGTCTATCAAGAAAATCAACTACGGTGAACCCGTGGAATACTGAAAAATGTGGAGGTTTCTATTATGAACGTAAAGAAGATCATCAAGGGAATTGTCGGACTCGGTGCTATGGCAGGTGCTGCCTACGCTGCATATAAGCTGGGTGAAAGCAATGGCAAGATCAACGAGCGTTTTCGTGAGAAGTACGGTGATGACGAGGACGATATTGAGCTTGACGATAATGAGGACGAGTTCAGGTTCTATGACAATTACGATGAGCCTGACGATGCGTGCCTTGCACCTAAGACGGAGAATAAGCCTTCTTTCTCTGTAAGCATACATAACTTTGCTCCGTTTGATTCTGTTAAGGTTGAGGGCATTTCGGAGAAAGATATGGATATGCTTGTTTACCATATTTCGCTTGACAAGTACACCTCGAACAAACAGATTCATGAGTGGCTTGAGGTTGACAAGGATACCGCTGCAAAGGTTATCTCTGCTCTCAGAAAGGCAGGATATATCGGTGACGAGTATTCCAACTATATGATTCCGGTCAACATCACAACTGAGGTGTATTTTCGGCTCAGGTCGTACAACAATTCTAAAAAGTAAAAGCACACTCCCCCTATCAGGAAATGTGCTTTGATAATCAGATGCTTTTCTCCTATTTTGATATGAAATTTAGGAGAAAGGTGTTTGTTTCCTGTTTCCCAAACTTGTGAATTTTTTAATTTTGGGAAATAAAAAAGATAGAAAGTCGATATATGTCAATTTTGATCGTTTTTGATCGTTGGCGAAAAGCCCGGTGTAAGCCGTGCAATCAGTGCTATGGTCAGAGTTTCTTCCACACACAAAGGTTACACCGAAGGCAACGGCTATATTGTATCGTGGTGTGTCGGTCATTTGGTGGGCTTGAAATTCCCGAATGACTATGGCAACGATTGGGAACAGAGATTCAGACATAAGGTCTACATCAAAAATGTGGAGCTTACAAAGCTGATCTGAAAAAGACAAGGCACAGTCCTTGTCGGGCTGTGCCTGTATAACTATATCATAGCTTTTCAAAAATGCCGTTGTGAAGAATACTCTCTAACGCTGTGATCGCTGTATCATAGGGAACGGTTTCAAACAGCAGAGGTGCGGTTATTGTATCGTAGTCCTCCTTATAGATCTTCTTATCAATGATCTCTCGGAGAATATCGGTGACATTTGCACCCTCTTGAACCGAAAGGCACATTTTATGCGGTCTACGCTCCTCAGCGACAGATAATGCAAGTTCTTTCAGCGTATCATCGATCGTTACGATCTCATACAGTTTGTAAATATCGTAGATGTGCCTTGAGTGTTCCGTTGTGGTATTTAGCAGATAATAATCTGCCAGAGCATACATCTTGTCAAGCATTGTCCGTTCTGCGGTCTGAACATTCAGCGTAAACGGCTCTAAATCATATTGCTTAATAAAAGCATCGTATCCGTTTTCGTGAAGATATTGATAGATCAGGCTGTCTGCTGTCATTATCTTCGTAGGATAGGCTCTTTGATAGATAGCTGTTTCAACGATAAGCTGTTCCTTCAGATAAGCAGCGGACAGTGACGAGGGATAGTCAATGATATATCGGTTGTAGTCTCTGCGGCTTTTTATTGAATCGGCATTGGTAAGCCCAAAATCTAAATCACTGATAATTTTCGTGATATTCGCTTTGAGCTGCTTTCTCTTGCTTTCAGACGGTTTCTTCTCGGACTGAACATTCAGGTCAATATCCTCAGAAAAACGCTTGATGATATGGTAGCACTTTGACAGTGATGTGCCGCCCTTAAAAACGATATCCGGCATAACAGCGGCGATCCGTTTCAGGAAAAGAGTCACAAAATAGTCCTTCTCAACGATCTCTGCCTTGACTACAAGATAGTCAGAGGTTCGCAGTACAAGCTGCTCAAAGGTATCCTTTTCATTATGCAACATAATAGATCACTCCGCTTTCTATGAGATTTCTCAAAGCCTTGTCAGGGAAAAACGGTGCATATTTTGTAACAAGCTCCTGAGAAATATTGCATTTCCTGATCCAGCTTTTAATGACAGCTTTTCTTTCATCGTCAAAATAACCTGACGAGGTACTATTCATCATTTCAAGGAACTGCAAAACAAATATATTGTCGTTGTCTATCTTGACTCTTGATTTTCGCAGTATCACTTCCTGATTTCCTACTTTCACTCTGCGGAGCTTTGAGTTTTCGTTATTCGTTTGTATCTCAGGAATATTTGACATCTGTGTAGAAAGCCCTGCCTGCTGCAATGCCGTGATACCTGTATAGAATCCGATACGATTTCCCTTTTCGGATAAATACTTTCGTTCGATGATCCTGTTGGGATTCAGAATACTGTTTCCAAACGGTGTTTTAACAGGGATATAATAGATACCTCGTTCGTAGCGAATGACCTGATTGCTTTCACACAGCTTGGCAAGCTTCTTTTTGAGCCAAATATCAGAGTAGTCCTCATAATGAATATCCGAGAGAAATATCGGTTCATTCTTTCCGAATATTTCAAGAAGATAATCGTACAGCATATTCAACACCTCCCATGTTGTACTGAATATATTATACTACATTTGACCTAACAAGTCAATAGTGATATATATCGAAAGGAGAAATTTTATGTCAATTTTGATCGTTGGCGAAAAGCCAAGTGTAAGCCGTGCAATCAGTGCCGTGGTCGGAGCTTCCTCCGCACACAAAGGCTACACCGAGGGCAACGGCTATATTGTATCATGGTGTGTCGGTCATTTGGTAGGCTTGAAGTTCCCAAATGACTATGGCAACGGTTGGGAACAGAAGTGGAGCTTTTCTCAGCTTCCTATGATCCCCGACAGCTGGCTGTTCCATGTCACGGACAGCACAAAGGCTCAGTACGATCTTCTGAAAAACCTTATGAATAAGGACGAGGTAACAGAGATCATCTGTGCGACCGATGCGGACAGAGAGGGAGAATGTATCTTCCGTTATGTGTATAACATGGCTCGGTGCCGCAAGCCTGTGAAGCGTTTATGGGTTTCTTCTCTTGAAGAATCCGCTATACGCAAGGCAGTTTCTATTATGAAGCCAATGTCCGTATACGATAATCTTTTCAATGCAGGCTATGCCCGTGCAAGGGCTGACTGGCTTGTGGGAATGAACGGCTCTCGTCTGTTTTCCGTTCGTTACGGAGGCAAGCTCAATATCGGGCGTGTGCAGACTCCGACACTTGCAATGATTGTTCAGCGTGATGCGGAGGTCAATGGATTTATCAAGCAGAAGTATTACACGTCAGACCTCAACTGCGGTGGGTTCATTCTTTCTTCTGCAAGAATTGACGATGAAAATGCCGCCGATACGCTTGTTTCTGCCTGTGACGGCTGTACGGTCACAATCAGCTCGGTCAAGCGTGAGGTCAAGACCGATAAAGCTCCGAAACTGTATGACCTGACAACCTTACAGCGTGAAGCAAACAAGGGTTTCGGGTACACGGCACAGCAAACACTGGACTATACCCAGTCGCTCTATGAGGGCAAGCTCGTCACTTATCCCCGTACCGACAGCCAGTATCTCAGCGATGATATGGCACAGACAGCTTTTGATGTTGCAAAGCTCTGTGATACCTATTTCGGGTTCGGTATCTTCCATACTCCCGATATTGCAAAGGTCATCAACAACAGTAAGGTATCGGGACATCACGCAATTATCCCTACAAGCGGTATCTCAACGGCTGACCTTTCTTCACTGCCGACAGGTGAGAAAAATATCCTCACGCTGATCGCCACAAAACTCATCTGTGCAACGGCTCCGGCACACAAGTATGAAGCGGTCAAGCTGACAGGTATCTGCAACGGTACGGAGTTTACGGCAACAGGCAGAACTGTTCTTGATATGGGTTGGAAAGCTTATGCAAAGCAGACCGACAAGAAGAATGAGGAAAAGTCTCTGCCTGCGGTATCTGAGGGACAGACCTTTACGGTGCAGGCAAGCAAGGGCGAACACTTCACTTCTCCGCCGAAGCCCTACACGGAAGATACGCTGTTATCTGCTATGGAGAGAGCCGGAAACGAGGACTATGACGAGGAAACTGAAAAAAAGGGACTCGGTACTCCTGCGACACGAGCCGCAACCATTGAATCACTTGTGAAAAACGGTTATGTGGAGCGTGTCGGCAAACAACTCAGGGCAACAGACAGGGGCAAGGAACTTGTCAAGGTCGTTCCCGATGAGGTGAAGTCCGCAAAACTGACGGCTGAATGGGAATCAAAGTTACAGCAGATCGAACACGGCAGCCTGCCCGAAGCGGTGTTCATGTCGGGCATTCAACAGTTTATCGCTGATATGTGCCGTAAATACGGTTCGGTCGATAAGTCTGTTTCTCTTTCTGATGGCGGTCATGAGCCTATTGGCAAATGCCCGAAATGCGGTGCAGATGTAGTCAAGGGTAAATTTGGCTGGTACTGCAAGGGTAAGTGCGGTATGAATATCGCAAAGGTGTACGGCGTGGAGCTTTCCGATACCCAGGTCAAGGGACTGCTTGACGGCAAGTCCACAAGCTACACCTCTAAGGGCAAAAAGACGATCGTCTGCCCTGAGATCGTGGAGAATCCGTACAACGGAAAGATGTACTATCAGTGGAAAACGGAGAGGGGTAAATAAAAACAGCAAGGGTGTCCTTGCTGTTTGAGTATAGTTCTACAAACTGGAATTTGACGCTCTATTAATGCTATTAAACCCAATCAATAGCATTCTTTACAAGTTTGACAAATGGTTCACAGGTCAGATT
>ENA-OPCV01000257-OPCV01000257.1-human-gut-metagenome-genome-assembly--contig:-NODE-257-length-50503-cov-3.439661_pt1 | contig 50503 bp, 44 predicted proteins | sample MGYA00241257_ERZ501494 | MGnify/ENA primary metagenome ERZ501494 (study PRJEB25962, sample SAMEA2042618) | human gut metagenome | biome: human gut; feature: human-associated habitat; material: faeces...
GCAGTTCCGGTTTTGTGCAAGTTGCCGGTCACTAAGCTGTGAGCCGACTTTTGACACCCTAATTTCTATAGAAAATACCGTGTTTCCTATAAAATAAAAAAAATTGTGCACAATTTATTGACAAAATAAGTTACTGGTGGTAAATTACTAATTAGATAAATTGCGCACAATTAAATAGCAAGCAATTAAAAGAAAAAGGAGAACAGATCAAATGAGTATCTATGATTACAAAGTAAAGACACAGGACGGAGAGGAAATCTCCATGGACTGTTATAAGGGAAAGACATTACTGATCGTAAATACGGCAACAGGATGCGGCTTTACACCACAATATTCCGAATTGCAGAAGATTTATGATGAAAATAAACTGTATAAATGGGATACATTTACCGAAATAATGTAGCAGTCAGTTACAATTAAACTTCATTATTTATCAGCTAAAAATTCCTTGCCGGCTTTATCGGTTGCAAGAATTGCATTGATGAATGCGTCCTCGGTCGGATTACCCGGGACATACTTCCACTCAACAACGCTTGCGGCTTTGTGTGCAATTGCAGGCACATCATCCGGAGTAAGTGCAATTTCGCCGAGAGTGCAAGGAAGTCCGATACTGCGGTTAAATTCAAAAATTCTGTTTCGCTCCTCAAATTGTCCGTCATATGTCAGCAGACACAGCACACCGAATGAAACAATTTCGCCGTGCAGATGCTGCCGTTCACATTGCGGAAAGAGTGACGCACCGTAATAAACACAATGTGCGAGCGATGAATTGTAGTAATAATCCTCCTCGGGATTAGGATTGTTTTCGTGTACGGTAAAATTTGAAACAAGTCCCGCCGTGATAATAATGTCAAGCGCAACCTGCTCAATTGCCTCTGTCGGCACATTGTTTTTGCAGTCCTCAAGAGCTTTTTTGCCAAAGCTTATGAGCGGTTCGGTACTTGCGGAGGCAATTGCCTTGCCAAGCAACGGTGTGTGAATCATATTCTTTTCACGACACGCAAAAATTACTTCATATTCCTTTGAAAGTGCGTCACCGATTCCTGCCCACATGAGCTTTTCGGGTGATTCGGCAATAATTTTTGTGTTGATGAATGTGTGAATTGCAGGGGCTTTGTGGTACGAATATTCCTTGAAAGTACCGTCGGGATTGTACATTACCGAAAGCGAGGTGCATGACGCACAGTTTGATGCAATTGTCGGGAATGTGAACAACGGTTTGTTATATAAAGCACAATAGGTTTTTGCCGTGTCAACAGCTCGTCCGCCTCCGATACCGAACACCATATCAGCCTTTTGCACAGACGGATTGTTCTTTATTTTTTCAACATTTTCATAGCTGGAGTCACCGCCGTACCATACAAAATCAATGATTTCAATGTCAGAGCCTTTGATGCCTTCAAGCAAAGCCTTTTTTGATTTTTCCATAGCTGTTTTACCGCCGACTGCAACCGCCTTTTTGCCGTACGGCTTCACAATTTCGGGAATCGCCTTGTAGCAATCAACTCCCACGCTGTAACTCGGTAAAAATTCGCTGTATGTGTGTGACATAATTTATCCCTCCGAAAACAATACTTATAAATAAATTATATCACCGCAGCTTGTGTATTTCAATACATTAGCACAATAAATTGCTAAAATTATTATTGCCTGACAGATGAAAATATGCACACATCTTATGCAATTTAGCAAAAAATTGCGAAGAATATTCGTGAAAAATACTTATGGAAATGGCTTTTGCAAAGTGCTATAATCTTGTAAATATATATAAGAAGGGCGGTGCTTTTATGCAGGAAATATACGGACAGAAAACAGACAGACAGCTTGCAGCAAAGCAGAGAATAATTGCAGTTGCGGCAGGCAGGGAAAAGGCAGACCTTGTTTTAAAAAACGCAAAGTATCTTAATGTGTTTTCAAATGAATTTTTGTGCGGTGACATAGCCGTTGCAAACGGACTGATTGCCGGCGTCGGAAAATATGACGGTAAAACAGAGATTGATGTCAGCGGAAAACTCGTTCTCCCCGGTTTTATCGACGCACATATTCACCTTGAAAGTTCAATGGTGACTCCTGCTGAATTTGCAAAGGCAGTTGTTGCCCACGGTACAACCACAGTCATAACCGACCCTCACGAAATCACAAATGTAATGGGCATTGACGGAGTTGAATATATGATTCAGGCATCGCAAAATTTGCCGATTGATGTTCATTTTATGATGCCGTCATGTGTGCCTGCCACTGAAATTGACGAGAGCGGTGCGGAGCTTGACTGCAAGGATATTGACTTGTACTTGGATAATAAAAAGGTACTCGGACTTGCAGAGATGATGAACTATGTCGGTGTTATCAACGGTGATAAAAATGTGCTTTCAAAAATTGTCACCTCGCAGGCTCATCACAAGAAAATTGACGGTCACGCTCCTGAGCTTTCGGGCAATGATCTCAACGCATACATTGCCGCAGGAGTGTATTCCGACCACGAGTGTTCCACCTTTGAAAATGCCCTTGAAAAGCTGAGAAAAGGTCAGTTTATTATGATAAGAGAGGGTACTGCCGCTCATAATCTCAAGGCACTTATGCCGCTTTTGACTCAGCAGTATTACTCAAGGTGTATGTTTGCAACAGATGATAAGCATCCAAGTGACTTGCTTTACGGCGGTCATATTGACTACATTGTAAAACAGGCGCTGAAAAACGGTGCAGATCCGATTGTTGCTCTCAAAACAGCAACCCACCATGCCGCAAGATACTTTTTGCTCAATAACAAAGGTGCGATTGCTTCGGGTTATCTTGCCGATATTGTTGTTGTCGATAATCTTGAAGATTTCAATGTTGAAACTGTTTTCAAGCGTGGCAAGCTTGTTTTTGACGGCGAAGTTAAGGACTTTTCTGTTCCCACAGTTGATGAAAAGCTTGCCGAAAAATGCTTTGACACTTTTCATCTTGACAGCGTAACTCCGAGCAGTTTCAAGGTTGACGGAAAACTCGGACTTATCGGTCTTGTCGGCGGTGAATTGCTCACACGCAATCTCGGCACAGCAGATAAAATTGATGTGGAAAACGATATTCTGAAAATTGCTTGCATTGAGCGTCACAAAGGCACAAATCATATCGGTGTCGGCTATGTTAAAGGCTATTCGCTGAAATCGGGTGCAGTAGCAACCTCGGTTGCCCACGATTCGCACAACATTATCACAGTCGGCTGTAATGATGATGATATTGCCGTTGCCGTGAACGCAATCAAGGACAGCAAGGGCGGTATCGCAGTTGTTGAAAACGGCAAAATCAAGGCTTTGCTTGAACTCCCGATTGCAGGCTTGATGTCCGATGAACCGCTGACAACCGTAAACGAAAAGCTTGAAAATGCAAAGTTATCTGCATATGAACTCGGTGCGGATAAAAGCATTGATCCGTTTATGACTCTCTCTTTTCTAAGTCTGCCCGTTATCCCAAGCTTGAGAATAACCACCAAAGGTGTGTTTGATGCGGAAAATTGGAAAATGCTCTGATGTACGGAAGCTTTTAACAATACAATAAAATATCAAATAATTTAAACAGGAAAACAAAATGCGTATTTGTCACTTTGTTTTCCTGTTTTATTTTGTAAAAGGGCTATAGTCATTTTACAGTCACTTTGCATTTGTATAATTTGAATATAAAAGAAATTGGTTGATTTAAAGCATATAGCAATACAATATTAAATAATAGCCATTGTGCAATATTTACAAATTATTGTGTAAAAATTTGTCGTAAAAATTACCTGATTTGCTTGAAATATTATTAAAATGTGATATAATAGCATTATAAAGTCAATGTATAAAAAGTATTGCAATAATAATTACAGAGCTAATTGAAGTGTAATCTACTGAATTTTCAGTTGTATGCGACTAAAGATGCAATAACTTAAAATTAAAAACATCAAAATATTATAAATAATTAAAACGGATAAATCATGCATTTGCGTTTGTTTAAATGGTAAATCTGCACAATGGCTTGTGAGGAGGTCTGGATATTAAGAAAAATGAGGTGACGAAATGAAATTCTATAAAAGATTATTAGCAATGGCAATTGTGGCAACCGTTTTTATTTCCGTTTTTGCATTTGGTGCAACGGCATACGGCTCGGATAACGATGTTCCGTTCTTGGTGCAGGTTCCCGGAAATCAGAAAAAAGGGTATTCAAAAGCTGAATACAGAGGTAGTTCAGGAACGGAAGTTCCTTGGAAAGTAGATTTTACTTTCTCAGAAGAAGGTAAAGGTACCATAATGTACTTCTATCTTTCAGGTCCTTGGTATGAAAAAGTGTCAAATGTAAAAGCTGTAAAACAGGGAAGTGGCAATAAATATTTTGCTGCGTATGATTCCGCTCAAAATATGGATGTTGGACTTGCTATTAAGAACAATAACAAGGAAGATAGCAATAAGTATAATGTTGCAGGTTATTGGGATGAAGAAACAGCAAAACACGCATTTTCATACTAATAAGTTTTACTGCTTTTAAAAATTACTGTTAGTTAATTAACTTTTATTCCTCATAAGTCATTTGCAGATTTACCATATAACTATATAACAAATCAGCCTATAAATTGAGGTGAAAAATATGTCATATTATATTACCCGAATATTTAATAACAAACTTAAATTAGGTGTTATACTTTTTATTTTTATAGCTCCGATTTTAGATATATTGATGGCTCTTGTGGATGTGTTCAAAGGAGCATCTGTTCCTGTTCCCGGATTAGTTACTTTTTTGGGATCTTTCATGACGGCAGGATTGATAGGTGTGTTAGAAGGGTATTTACCGTTGTTCTTGGCAATCATTGTTGCGGACGATTGCATTGAAGATTACAGAATAGGATACAAAAATATTCTTATCACAAAAAGAGGTAAGAATAAATATTTTGCATTAAATATGCTAAAAAGTTTTACTGTTTCATTTTTTGTGCTTATAATTCCTCTCTTACTCAATCTTCTTATGGTGCATATTGTTTTTGCGGGAGGTACATATATTCCTGCTGATGTGGAAATGCTGAAATCTGAACCCAATCTACTTCAGTCTTACAGCAATCCGATGTTTTATAACATACTTTATATTCTTGTTTTTTCATTCATTGGCGGTATTGTGGGAAGCGGTGCAACGGCACTTGCAATGGCATTTCCAAACAGATTTATTCTTTATCCGTTAGCTTTCATATTATGGTATATATCGACTGCCATCAAACCGTCTATCATAGGAGCATTAACCCCGTTTACTGTGTATCCTTTATCACATTATACTTTTACAATTATTTTTGTAGTAGCAATAAATATAGTTGCTGTTCTGTTTTCGTTCTTTAAGGTGACTAAGTATGATCAGGTGTAAATTAAGAAAATATGCAATCGTACTTCCGCTTTGCGCAGTGTTTTTCACTATGCTTTGCACATACACATATTTACGATTTTATAATTATTTTAATTCGGATTATGCTGAGAAGTTAAGCCCAAAAGGTGTTTTTTGCAGAGTTGCAGGTAACGGAGATTTTAATGCATCAGGTAATGTTGCTTGCATTTTCATAGTAGTGTTTGTTCTGTTTTTGTTTTACATATTTACCGATGATAATGTAAGTTACATTGTAAGACTGAAATCGAGAGCCTCTTTTGTTACAAGAAGAATTGCTGATTGTGCGGTATTTGCTTTTCTGTTTTCATTTTTGATAGAAGCAGTCAGCGTAGTTGCGGCACTCGTCTGCTTTGACATTAACCTGATTTTAGAATCGAATTTTCTGCAATATTCGGCACTTGAACTTTTGACTTTGTTTTTGTTTTATTTTAGAGCAGGACTCGTTATGCTCTCGTTCGGAATAATCATTTCTACAAAAGTTGCTCCAATTATCACCATAGCTCTGATTTTTACAGAGTTTTTTGCAGATGTAGCCTTTATGATAAGCAGGGTGTGGCTTCCGTTCAGAGATGCCATAGTGGTGTCAAAACTTATGAACGGCGAAATGGTTCTGTCGGATATGTGGGGCATTATATTAAGAGCATTGCTTATGATGTTTATGCTTATCTTCTCTTCCTACTTTTTGTATCAGAAAAAGGATGTTTTGAGTAATGTTAAAAAGTAAGCTTGTTTTGTCGATAATACTGATTGTTGCGTGCTTTGCTCAATTGTTCAGTTGTGTATTTCAGGGAGATTTTCAAAATGCCTTTATGATTGGTTTAGCTCCAAGCGATTACGGTCTTGAAATTACAAAATTTCTGCCGCTTTTGCTACCCGTATGTTTTATTCTCTTCTTTACAAGCGGCTCAATTGAGAACCTTAAACAAGGCTACGGCAAGATGTTGATTGTACGCAATTATTCAAAAACAGTGCTGATTTTAAAGCGTTGTCTTAACAATTTTATAGCATTGATTTGCATTGTTTTGTTCCAGTTCATAATCTTTTTTGTTGCAAGAGAAAGTATGACTCCCGTTGAAAGCGGAACTCTTAAATCTTTGATTATGTACTTTCTGACAATTTTTTCGCTGATAGTTATTCAGTCTTTGCTTGAAATCAGTATTCCTGCACACATTGTGAACATAGGAATTTTCACCTATTGCTTTATTGCGTACTATTTGGTTCAGAATTTCGTTGACGCACCGATTTGGAAAATGATTCTCTTCCCGAGCTTGATGTTCGGAATGCAGAACGGTGCTGTGTCGGGCGAGAGCATTTACTACGGATACCTGTTATTCATAGTTGCGTTAAACGCTTTGTGCATTTTTATTCTGAATTTAAGATTTAAGAAAACCGATATTTTTTGAGGTGATATTATGGTAGAAATAAAAAATTATTGTAAAAGTATCAAATCAAGACCAATTTTAAATAATGTAAGTTACAATTTTGAGTACGGCAAAATCTACGGAATTTACGGACACAACGGTTCGGGCAAAACTATGCTTTTGAGAGCAATTGCAGGCTTGCTTGTTCCCAACAGTGGCTCTGTTGTGATTGACGGAAAGGTTTTGCACAAGGATATGTCGTTCCCTCCGAGCATAGGCATCGTGATTGAAAATATGAACCTGTTGCCCCAGTACAATGCTTTTGACAATCTGAAAATCCTCGGCAAAATCAAGAAAACCGCCACCGATGAAGATATTAAAACAGCGCTTGAGCGTGTTGGATTAAAGTCTGATTTAAAGGTGAAAAAGTTTTCGCTTGGTATGAAACAGAGGCTGAATATTGCTCAGGCTGTGTTTGAAAAGCAGAAAATCATCCTGCTTGATGAACCGACAAATGCACTTGATAATGACGGTGTACAGCTGATTTACAAGCTTCTTAAAGAAGAAAAAGAAAGAGGTGCGCTCGTAGTTATCACAACTCATCACAAAGAGGATTTGGAAGAAATTTGTGATGTTGTTTTGGAAATGACAGAAGGTGAGCTGCATGAAAAGTAAACTGTTTACTCATAAATTTTTCGTTGTTCTTTGCATCTCGGTTGCCGCTTTGCTCGGCTTGTCTTTCCTTGCCAGAGCAACAATCGTAAATAACAGATTTGAACAAATGGCTGTTGATGAAAAATATAGTCTAAAGGCTTCAGCCGACGGTCAGTTTTCAATTCAATTTCAAGACGATGAAAACGGAAATTTTTATGCCACTGTCGGCTTGTTTCGGGGCGGATATTACGGCTTGGATGATGCGTATATTCCTACTTCATATGATGAAAATACAAAAATAACCGCTATTGAAAAGGAAGCTTTCAGCGAATTTGATTGTCTGAAAAAAGTTGTTATCCCCAACGGCATTTGTGAAATCAAGGATGACGCATTTAAGGATTCAAAAAATATAACGGAAATTTATATTGCGCCCTCCGTAAATAAGATTGCAAAAACCGCTTTTGACGGCATTGACAACCTTACGATATATGCCGAAAAGGGTTCTTATGCCGAAAAATTTGCGGTTGAAAATAAAATCAATTATAAAAACTATACGACCGAGCCTGAAAATCCGGAGGCTAAAAATACCGATTATTCAAAAATCAGAAACGGTGCGTATTACGGCGAATATTATAATTATGATGTTATCTATGATGACGGCAAGCCCGTGTGCGTAATAACTAACTATAACCCAATGTCGTCAGAGGAAAAGCTTGAAATTCCTGCACATATTGACGGCTTGGATGTGATTTCAATTGCAGATGACGCAATAAATTACGGTGGTGCAAAAGAAACAGTCGTTCCCGATACAGTAAAATTCATCGCCGATAATGCGTTCAAAGAATCCTACTCCCTTGAGAATATCTACCTGACCAAAAATGTGTCCTACATAGGAAAATCTGCCTTCAAAGACTCAAAAGACCTAACAATCCACGCCCCGACAGATTCCTATGCACACACCTTTGCGACCGAAAATAAAATAAATTTCAAAGCTACAGACGATTAAATCTGATAAGCAATGAATAAATCTTTAATTTTACAGCCCTGTACCCATTTGCAGGGCTGTTTTTTGCAAGCAAATGGTAGATAATGGGACAGTGGCTTTTGGTATAATGTTGATAACAGGTTGAAAGAATTATAAATTTGCAAATTGCAATAGCAAGTTAAAACAGTTTTTTGTGGATGAAATTGCAACCACAGGCACAAAGCATATGCACATTTTCATTTACTCAAAATCGCCGATTCGCTTTTCAACATTGAAGAACAGATTCCCTGTTGCACATATTGATAAAGCTAACGGCAGTGTAATGGAAAATTGTGACTATCTCCGAAAGGAGGGCAAGTGGCAGGGTTCTGATAAGGAACAGACAAACCTTATTGATACCTTTGGAGAGGTTGGTGATGTTCCAAAGCCTGTTGATGAAAATTCTTCCGATATGTCCGCTCTGATTGAAGAAATCGAAAACGGACTCGATACCTGCGAAATTATCAAGCCCCATCCAAAATATGTCTTTCGGATAAAAGAGATTGACACACTCAGGCAAACAGTGCTTGAACTTTTATGCTCATGTTGACAAAACAAGCAAACTGAACATTTCACGCACTCTTGATACAAAGCTGAAAATTGATTTGTAATTCCGTGAATAAATTTTCATTTTTCGGAAGATTTACTGTATTTTTAGAACGGATTTTGCGGTTAAAAAGGTGCGAAAATCCTGATGATTACTGATATCTTGTGCCGTTAATTTTCAAGCCGAGAATCACAATTTAAATTTTTAGAAAATCCGAAAAAAGTTGCCGACAGAGAAAATTTCTGCAAAAAGAAAAAGTCCCAAAAACGGCTTATCTAAGCCATTTTTGAGACATCATACCTTGGCAGGGGCAGAAGGACTTGAACCCTCGGCACGCGGTTTTGGAGCGACTGTTGAAGTTAAAAAAGCTGATTGCAATGCCGTTTTTAAGCCATTTTTAAACTCTTGCCAAAACATCAAAATTGTTTTGATGCTTTATTGATGCTATTAAATAATTATTGACCAACTTAAATTCCTTGTTATCATATATTATAGCATAACAAATATTCATAGTAAAGTAATCAATATCTCAACATTTGCATCGCTGTAAACAAAGAAAAGAGATGTTTATTTATTATCAATATACTCCTAATTAAATGCTTTTATATATTGAATTTGTTATATGTTTTTGCTAAAATATGAATGTGTAAATGTGAAATTGGTACATTAAGACAATGTTCATATAATATATGGCAGGGGAAGAGTATGATAAATATAGCAGTTGTAGACGATGAACCAATATTTATAGACACTTTGATTAACAAAATTTCTGATTGTTGTAACTTGTTAGGGATAGAATGTATAATTGATAAATATTCTAACGGATATAGTGTACTGGAAAATTACAAAAAGTATCACCTGATTTTTCTTGATATTGAGATGCCATCAATTGACGGCATTGCAACCGCCAAAAGAATTAATGATTTAAAAGGAAATGCAGAAACACCGTTCATTATTTTTGTTACAAGCCACGAAGAGCTTGTATTTGATGCGTTAAAGAGTTTTCCTTATTCATTTATTCGTAAAAATATGATAAATATTGATTTACCTGAATGTATCGGTCATATAAACAAATACTTTAATGAAATACACCAGACTATAATTTTACATACAGAAAGAAAAGACATACCTATTATTATAGATGAAATTATCTATCTTGAAAAAATAAAAAATTATGTTATATATCATACCTATAATCAAGACTACAAAGTCAGGAGTGATATGAATACAGAGTTTAAAAGGATATCTTCTTATTCTTTTGTCAGACCTCACATAGGTTTTGCTGTAAATAATAAAGCTATTCATTATATTGCTGTTGACTGTGTTTTACTAAAGAATGATATAACTATTCCTATGAATAAAAAGTATAGAGAAGAAATTAAGAAAAAATATTTTAAATGGTTAGGTGGCAGAAATGCTTAATTACAATTTTGAATTAATTGTTAATTTATTGCAGTCGATTTATTTTGTTGGATTTTTTTTAATTTTTTTAGGCGGAAGATATTCCCAAAAATGCAATATTGCATTTTTAGCTGCCTTTGTTATTTTGCATTTTGCGGTGCTGACATATTTTACTTTTATCAATCCGTTTATTTTAATGTTAGATATGATGATATGTATTTTACTGTATGAGGTATATTGTTTTCTTTGCCTTAAAGGGGAACGCACAATAAAAATTATTCTACCGTTTGTTACTTCTTTAACCTATACAATAATTTCATACGGATTTTTGTATCTTACATCGCTTGTTACAGGGCTATCTTTGAAGCAACTGGGTTTGCAATCAAGTCTTTTTAGATATTTCTGTGTGGGACTTGTGAATCTGACAATGATAACGGTTTTACTGATTATATGGCGCACAAAAGCTAAAGAATATAGTTTGAAAAAAATTTCAAATATTATAGCCTTCGTAGCAATTCCGATATTGACAATGGCTATAATTTATATAACTGCTTACATATTAATTTTAACCAATTATCAATCAAATTTAATTATGTTACTTTCTATAATTTGTATTAGCATGGTTGTAATTGCGGTAATGGTTTGGTTTATGATTGCGAGAATAAACAGAGATAATCAAATAGCTATAAAGCTATTGCTATCTGAGCAACGAGCAAACTTGTATGAAAATAATATCATAAATTCCAACAAACAGATTGAAAACACAGTAAGAATACGACATGATATGAAAAATAATATCGCTTGTATTGACAATTTGATTTTGAAAGGTAAATATGATGAAGCCCATAAGATTTGTCAGAAAGTGACGAATAAGTTTTCGTCTGGTGGGACTATTGTTAATACAGATAATTCTTTGCTTAATGCAGTTCTCAATGTTGAAATTGAAAAAGCAAGACTTCATGGAATTTCTGTCAAATTAAAAATTTCAGATAATATGAAACAGTTTAATAACGAATCTGATATAATTTCTATAATAGGAAATATTTTTGATAATGCAATATCGTATTTAACAAACCATGAAACTAAAAATAAAGAAATTATTTTTAGTATAGAACGTACAGGATTTTATTCTATTATTAAATGCAACAATAAAATAATTGAATCCGTACTGTCTAAAAATCCTTTATTGCAGACTGATAAGAAAAATAAAAGAAATCATGGGAAAGGGATTTCTATAGTTGAAGATATTGCAAAAAAACATGGAGGAGATGTAATTATTTCTGAAAAAAATAATGAATTTATTGTTTCAGTCATATTAGATAATAGAATTTTACCAGAAAACCAATGATTTTTACCAGAACACTACATTTTAAATAAAAATATGCTATTCTTTTTTCAGGAGATGTAACAAATGCTACATAGTCTGTCAAAGAGGATAGCTTTTTTTGTTTGTGAAAAAACTGATTTATTACCATTGGAGATATATGTTTATGGATTTGAATTAATAATATCATCAATCATTGAAACGAGTGCATTGTTACTTGTTGGATTTTTAATCGGTAAAATTATTGAAACAATGCTATTTCTATTTTCATTTTCCAGTATAAGATTTTTTAGTGGTGGATATCATGCAAATTCTTATTTGAAATGTTTTGCAGTAACGCTTGTTAATTATTTTTTAGTTTTATTTCTTTACAACAATTTAATAGACTTTTCGGTAAATATTATTTTAGTATTTTCTTTAGTTACGTTTATTTTATCGCTTATTCTATTTATAAAAGTATGTCCAGTAAAAAGTAAAGGAAAAACAATCTTAAATTATAAAATGCAAAAAAGACTTTCAGTTATTGCTCTATGTATCAATATGGCATTAGTCATGGTACTATTTTATATATTAAAAAATAGTATATTAATTATTGTATTGCCAACTATTCTTATGGTAGATACATTGATTATTATAGAAAAAATAAAACAAGGAGTTGTTAAAAATGAGAAAGAAAATGAATGAGGTATTAAAGAAAATGTCTGAGTGTGCAGTAAAAATTGCTTGTAATACGGCATCTTTAAATTTATGTGGTCAGCCTAAAGAGCCTAAACGACTTAGCGAGTATATTAATAAAAGAAAAACAAAATGAATTATTTTTTGCAGGCGGAATAGATTATGACTGTGTTATGAAAAGTACATCTGTTTTTTATTATCGTACTAAAAGATACTATCGTCACTACTTTTTTGGCATTATCTATCAAAGTAAATATATCTAGCTTTGTATACTCTAACATTTAGTTTGTTTGCATAATTCGTACTAAAATATTAATAAAGTACAGGTTACTGCTCCAATATACTATAGTAAAGTGAGGCGGCGAGTCCAATGGATTATTTAGAGACAAAAGTATAAAAAAGATTAATGAAAATTATTTAGGAGGAAAATTTAATGAAATTAAAAAAACTAATTGTATCAGTTATTGCTTCAACTTTGCTGATTTCATCGGCAATCTCAGCAAGCGCTGTTGAGAAAGTATCTACAGGTACAGTATATATGGGTGGATATGAATTATATGGTTCATTAACTGTTTATCCAATTCATGCAGAGGGTTTTACCTACTGTGAGAAGAAAGATGCCGGTAAAAGTGCTCGTACTGTTTATGCTTATTATAACAAAAGCGGTGATAGAGAAACTAAAGCTGCTGGTTCAAGTGGCTATGTTTATAATAACAGTACTGATTTATCTGTAGTTACCGGAAATGTTAATGCTTCAGTATTTTCAAGATATGCGGGTGCTGTAACATACAGTAAAGTGATTTATCCAAAGCAAACATATTATAGTTGGACATCAGATGGTACGAATAACGAGTTGCGAATGGGTTGTTATAAAAGGTAAGTAAAATTAAGGCGGTATTCTGATGAAAAAATTTTTATGTTTAATTTTAGCGTTGTCAAGTATATTTGTTTTTACTTTATTTGGATGTACAAACGATAAAAGCAAGCCAATTTCACAAAACGCACTAATTGATTATTCAAACGATATGCAGATAACATATTTGTGCAGCGGTGGTGGCTCTTCGATTCCTGCAACAAAATCAGACACTGGATATTATTATATTGGTGATGACAGAATAATTATTTATATCGATAGCAAAACACAGAAAGCAACTCCGCTTTGCGCAAAACCTGATTGTATGCACAATGATCCTGATACTTGTGATGCATATGTAAATTCATCAGAAAACATATCGCAGGATTCACTATGGGGATCACTTGGAACGGCAATTCAGTATTATCATGGTTATTTGTATATGGTTTGCGGTGAATATGATAAAAGTATGATTGAATATAATACCTATTTGATGAAAATGGATAAGGACGGAACAAACAGACAAAAAGTCACCGATTATTTTGATAGTCCATTCACAAATTGGTTTATTCATCAAGGCTACTTTTATTACACCTCGGACTCTTCTGTTCTCAGAATACCGCTCACGAACCCAAAATCAAGCCCAGAAGAGGTATACAAAGCTCAGCATTTTATCAAGGATAACGAAAATACATATTCTTCATTCTGTGCATATAAGAATTATATTTATTTTCAGGTTGACGAGCTCGACGAAGAAGGAAACGGTATTGGCAGACAGACTATTTGCCTAAATCTTGATACAATGAAAAAATCTTTTCTTAAGATCGGCAAGAACAACGCATCTTTTTCTGCGTTTGCGGGGGACAGTATGATTATGTATTATTCCGATGGTAATGAAAAAGTGTATGTAAAGGCAGATTTAGAGGGCAATAATTGCAAAAATATATTTTCACAAAAAAGCAACGAAATTCAATCAATAACAGGCGATGGAACATATTACTATTTTGATAATAGTTTTCAAGTCGCAAATGGTTCATCAAAAGAACAGAAGATAACTGTTTGTGATGAAAACTTAAAAGAAATCGACACATTTAAATTGCCAAATATGGATACCGAAACATACAACTTTTTTGCCCCTCAGGACGAAAATTGTTTCCTATTTGAATGTTTTAACGAGAAAGATGAACGTTGCCTTGTTATGGCGGATAAAAGTCAGATTGGAACAATTGGCGGAAATACTATAAAATTCAAAGAACTGTGCAAACTCAAGTGGGCTGATGATAAAAATAACAACTATGCTGTTGCAAGGTAATTATTATGAGAATATTTTTTTGTGAACTATATAAGTTACTGTCAAAAAAGATTTTTATAATATGTCTTGTTGTCGCCTTATGTATAAATGCTTTTACATTGATATATTCATCTGCCGAAAATTATAATGACAGAACTAAGCATAATAACATAGAGTATTATAATTCTTTAATTAAAAACTGTAACTCTTCGAAAAAAACAAGTGAATATTTAAAAAAAGAGTTGGATATTATCAATGAAAGGTTAACGGAGAATAGTACCGATAAGGATGCACTTGTTGAAAAAATGACTCTTTTGAACGACCTTATCTCACAGCAAAATTACATAAACAGATATGATGATTTCATAAATAATATGCAAATAAGGGCGGATAATCAATTGTCCTTTTCCATATTTGCAGAACCCGATAGTTTTGCTTATAATAATATACAACAAACACCCCTGGATTTTCAGCATCTAAAGGGTGTTGAGTTATATGCAGGCAACAATACATTTGCAGAAAATGCAACGCAGTTTCAAATAACAGATTATCTGATGATTGTACTTGTTGCCTTAACTTGTATATTGCTTTTTTACACAGAAAGGGAAAATGGATTGTATCCCCTAGTTCGTAGTACAAAAAACGGAAGAACATCAACAATAGTTGCAAAACTGTTTGCAGTGATAGCTGTTACTGTCGTTACAACTATCCTTTTCTACTTATCGAATATACTGATAACAGGAATATACTTTGGCTTTGGAGATATGAGCAGGTACATTCAGTCAATAGGGATCTTTATGAATTGTTCCCTAAAGATTAGTATTTTTGAATATTTAATTCTTTGGATATTAGGGAAGACCCTAACTTTGTGTGCATTTTCATTGTTGTTTTCCTTTTGTTTCACAGCTGTGAAAACTTCAGCGAAAATTTACGGAATTATTGTTGTATTTTTAGCCGTTGAAATTACTGCAAACCTTTTTATTGAGGGTGCATCGGCATTTTCATTCTTTAAATATGTAAATATTGTTTATTTCCTGTCAAACAACAACTTGTTCGGTGAGTACCTGAATGTAAATATATTTTCAAATCCTGTCAATATAATCATGGTATGGACGGTGGTTGCAACAACCTTAGCTTTGGTCGGCTTTTTTGGCAGTGTGACAGCATTTACAAAAACATCTCAAATATCGAAAAAATCTTCAATAATTTCCGTCATTGCAGAATTTCTTCAAAAACATTATAGAATTCGAGGAAGTGTAAAAATATACAGCGGAGAGGCATACAAGCATTATAAAATCTCCTTTGCAATGGTTATTCTTATAATTCTTGTGTTGTTTGCAGTATCTAATTTGAATGATGATTTATCAATTCGTTTCAACGATGCAAGCGAAAGTGCTTATTGTGACTATATGGAGGATGTTGAGGGTGTAATTGATTCCGATACAGAGAATTATCTTGCAAAGGAACAACAGTATTTTGATGACCTTGAAACTGAGCGGAATGAGATTTTTAGTGATAAAAACCTGAGTGAAACGGAGAAAAGAAATAAATCAAGTTATATAGACGCATTATTCCGGACTAAGGGTGAAGCATTTAATAGAATATTGGAACAAAAATACTATGTTCAAATTAAAGCAGAGGAAATCGACGAAGAACCTGCTTTTGTTAATGAATTGGTGTGCAAGCGATTAACAGAGGATACATACAGGGAATGGCTTTATTTTACTATTCTTATGGCGGTCATAATCTTTTGTTCATCTAACATATTTGCTTGTGAATACAAAAATTCAATGGTCAATTTAATACGCAGTAATCGTTATGGCAAAGGAAAATTGATAATGATAAAACTACTTACTGTTATGTTTACCTCGCTCTTATCCTTTACATTGGTGTACTTACCATACTTCATCAATTTTATTTCTACTTTTGGGACTAAAATTTTTGATATACCCATTGCGTTTATGTCTGATTATAATCTGCTAACTTCCTCGGTAACAGTGGGAGAATATATAGCGATTTTGTGTATAGTCCATCTTGTTGTGACATTAACTGCTACTACTGTTATATTTATGTTGTCAATGTTGCTTAAAAACAATATTATGACGATGATAGTTACCAGCGGAATTATTCTGATACCTTGTCTTGTTGCTATGGAACTTACTGACGTGAGAATGGTAACAGCTTTTCAAAATAATATTTGGCAAACTGTGGTGACAGTTATAGTAATGGTATGTTTGATTTTGACTGTGATATCAATAGTATCAGTCTTTGTTAAATTCAGCAACATAAAGTGGAGGAAGAAGATATGTCAACATTAGAAATTAGAAATATAAGCAAAACCTACAAAAAAGGAGCAGTAAAGGCTCTTGATAATTTTAATGTTGTTCTTACTCCCGGAGTGTACGGTCTCTTAGGACCGAACGGTGCAGGGAAGTCGACGCTTATGAATATTATCACTGACAATCTTAATGCAGACAGCGGAGATATTCTTTATGACGGCGAGAATATAAAAAAGCTTGGTAAGAACTATCGTTCTGTCCTTGGCTATATGCCGCAGCAACAGGGATTATATGATGATTTTACTCTTAACCGATTTTTGTGGTATATGGCGGCATTAAAGGGATTAAAAAAGAAGGAGGCTAAGGAAAAAATAACCTCACTTCTTAATACGGTAAATCTCACTAATGCGGCACATAAAAAACTCGGCGGATTTTCGGGAGGTATGAAACAAAGAGCCTTGATTGCTCAGGCACTTTTGAATGACCCGAAAATTTTGATTCTTGATGAACCGACTGCGGGCCTTGACCCAAAGGAGCGAATAAGGATACGCAACTTTATATCTGAAATAGCGGAGGATAAAATCGTACTTATTTCAACTCATGTTGTGTCCGATATTGAGTTCATCGCAAAGGAAATTGTTTTACTCAAAGGTGGTCAGCTTGTGTCACACGATGCCTGCAATAACCTTACAAAAGAGATTGAAAATAAGGTGTTTGAGATGGAAATTGAAAAGGAAAAGCTGAAATATTTTCAGGATAATTATCGTGTTTCAAACCTTTATCATAACGATGATAGAATCATCGTCCGACTTGTAACCGACAATCCTCCGGAGAATTGCAAAATGAATCAGGTCAAGCCTGCTCTTGAGGATTTGTATCTATATGTTTTTGAGAATGGAAAGTAAATTTAATTGTCTAAAATACAAAGAAGGATTGGGTAAATATGGAAGAGTATAAATTCGTATTAATTAAAATTAGAGAGGGAACTACAATTCATGTTAAAGCTAAGGAAAAGTTATATGACGGTTCTTTCAAATATTTTGGTTTGAAAGGATCTGATTATGACGATATTAATAGAAGTTTAATTCTTTACTGTGATGATAAAGATATAAACGAATTACACTGGTGTAAATGTGATTGTTGTAGCGATAGTAAAGGAAAATACTTGAAATGTAAATCGTTGTATTCTTCTTCATCACCTGTTGTAATCATGAATGCTTGTGATTCAATTTTTTTAGATATTAATGTAGATTTTGAAGAAAAATATATTACCGCAGAATCTTCGTACAAATTATTTGAACAATTTGTGCCATTAGAAACTATGGGTTATGAATATACAAAAAAGCATAGAATTTACAAAAGTAATAAAAACGAAAATACATTGCACAAACTTGCACAGAAAAATGAATATTGTAAAAGACAATATGACTTAAAAGAACCGACTTCAGATGGACGAAGCGAGTATCAAAGAGATTATGATAGAATTATTTATTCAAAATCTTTCAGACGAATTGTAGATAAAACGCAAGTTTTCTCAGCTTCTAAAGGCGATCATTACCGTACACGTATGACTCATACAATGATTGTTTGTCAAATAGCGAGAAGTATATGCAATGCATTGAATTGCAATCAGGCATTGACAGAAGCAATAGCTATTTCTCATGACTTGGGGCATACTCCTTTCGGTCATATAGGCGAAAGGACTCTAAATAATATATTGAAAAAGAGTTTTCCTGAGGTTGGCGGATTTAAACATAATTATCAAGGCCTTCGCGTTGTATCAATGCTGGAAAAAGACTATTATGAGATAGATGGGTTAGATTTGTCTTATCAAGTTATGGAAGGCATGTTTAAACATACGAGTCAGAAAAAAGATATTGATGTTTCTGAATTTGTGAATGATGATGAGCTTATTGAATATCTGCATGTTAATATACCATATTCCGTAACAATAGAAGGACAAATAGTCGGAATAGCTGATGAAATTGCTCAAAGAAGCCATGATATAGACGATGCATTCATTTCAAACCTTTTATCTTTTGATGAATTTCTTTCGTATTTGAAATTAAGTAAATTTGAAGAATTAGCTAAAGAAATTCAGGCTATAGAGAAAAGAAAAGTTGAGTGTGATGATAAAATAATTTCTGATGATAATGAATTATTTGCTTTTCAGATTTCCTCAACTATTGTTAAGTATTTTATAAAAGATGTAATTAGTGCTTCAAAGGAAAACATTAGTAAATATTTAGACAAAAATGAAGAAAACTTTAATGATAGCCACATTATAAATGATGAGCTAATTGTATTTTCAGATAAAGGCGAATTAATTTGCAATTATCTTGAAAAACTCTTGAACAACAAGGTGCTTGGTAGCACTGAAATTTCAGTTTCGGATCAAAATTCATCTGTTATTATAGAATCTTTGTTTAACGCATACTATAATAATCCAAAATTATTGCATAATGGCACTAAAAGAAAGATATATAATGATTTTATTAAATATCAGGGAATCGACAATGTTGTTGATTTAGTTGAAGGAAGTCCAAATGCTGTAAGAAAAGAATTTGATTGCATTCTTAAGGCGATTGATAAAGAGTACAAATTAAAACAAAAAATATTAATCAGAGATATATGTGATTATATTTCAGGTATGACAGATTCATATGCAATTATAGAATATAATAAAATATGTAAATCTTTATAACATAATTTTTATCCTGAATTTAATTGTTGGGATAACCTAAATTTAGTTTGCATATATTTTATGATTTTTTTACTTTAGTAAGGATAATAATCATATAAAGACAGTCATATAAATCATAAGTGGTTTTAAGAATTTGTAATTTAGTGCTTTTGTATGACTATCAAAATTAATTGCACTCCATAATTATAGATTGTTATATTTCTTAGCATAAAAAGTTGTGATACAATAATTTTAGAAAGGTAGTGTTATTATGAATTACAAATCGGTTGAATCACTTGTTTTAGATACAAAAAAAATTATCCTTGATAAAACAACGCTTTCTGTTAGCATTAAGGCAAAAAATGATTTTGTTACGGATATAGATATTGCTATTAGTGATTTCCTTAAAACTAAGCTTAAAGAAATTGATCCTACTGTCGGATTTTTTTCTGAAGAGGAAGAAGGGAATTTGCAAGATAATTGTTGGATATTAGATCCTATAGATGGAACTACTAATCTCATTTATGGATATAATTTAAGTTCAGTTTCACTTGGACATTATCTTGATGGCGAAGTTGTATATGGTATTGTTTATAATCCGTTCACTGAAGAAATTTTTACTGCAGAAAGAGGCAAAGGTGCTTTTCTTAACCATAAGAAAAGACTTAAAGTAAGTACAAGAAATATTGATGAAAGTCTTATAGAGTTTGGCGCAGGGTCGACTCATAAGGAATTTACAGAAGAAAATTTTAATCTTGTTAAAAAGATTTTTGAACAATGCGTCGATGTGCGTAGAATTTGTTCTTCTGCACTTGATTTATGTTATATAGCTTCAGGAAGAATAGATGGCTATTTTGAAAGGATACTGAAACCATGGGATATTGCAGCAGGCTCATTAATTCTTGAGGAAGCCGGTGGAATAATCACAGACTATTTCGGTAACCCAGTACAATTTGCTAAACAAAGTTCAGTAATTGCTAGTAACGGTGTTATTCAAAACTTTTTAATAGGAACAATAAATCAAAATTAATTGTTTTGGATGTGATATAATTGGATAAGATAGGATCAGCGAACACAGAATATAAAAACATTTCAAAGATAACGATATCAATTTTTGCTTTTCTTTTGGAAGTATATATTCTGGTTGTTATAAATTGTGTGGATATATTTAATTTCAATATGGTTAAAGATATCTTCTTAAGAATAGTTCTCCAAGTTGTCGTACATTCTTTAGTTTTTTCATCGTCTTATATCGTAATTTATAAAATAGTAGAGTTTATATATATTAAACATTGGATTCGTTGTAATAAAAATATATGGATAAAAGGAATATGGCTTCATATCCATGTGAAAGATGAAATAAGAATAGGTACTGTGAAATTTAAGCAAAATTTTCATGATATTGAAGCTGATGGACATAATATATACCCGGATGGTTTAGATTATGACACTTGGCGTGAAACCAAATGGAGATATTTATTTGGTAAGATTAAAGATCGTAATGTAAGATATACAGACCTCATCGGCTTTTATCGTGCCGGTAGTGCTGGCAGCCAGGATACAAAAGACGGAATACATTCTTTAGAAATTGATGATGCCAAACAAGGACAATTAACTACATCCATGAAAGGTTTATTTAAAGATACCGTTAAAAAAGGAGATATTGTAGTTAATGATAAGATGGGAGACTTATTTCTCTTTAGGGCAGACAAGGAACTTATGGCTTATTTAAGAAATAATTCTAATGGCTTCATTGATTATAATAAATTGTCAAGACTTCATAATCAGGATCAGTTCCAGAATCATCCATATGTTTTACAATTAAATAAGAGTATTGAAAAACTAAAAAGAACACATAAATAACGATATTGTTACATATTCAAAATCTGCATCGCAGAAAACAAAGATAAGCTATTTCCGTATATCCGCATAATACTGTTCAAAGTCAATCTCTCTTGCAATCGCCTTATCCCTCAAACTTGATGCAAACCTTGACCATTTCTCAAATTCGGAAATGGTCATTTTCTTTTTCATATACCTTGCATAGTGTGCCTTGTATGCTCTGTTGTAGGTCTGCCAAATGGGATCGTTTTTGCACTTGTCGTCATAGTGCCGTCTTGAGCCGACATCTCGACAGGTATTGTCAGGCTCGTCCTTTAACGGATTATCACAGTAGCTGAAATATTTGCCACCACGAATAAAAAAGAATTTGCCGCAGTGCTTGCACTTGGTCGGAATATAGTTGTTCCTGATTCCATTGAAAAAGTCATAGAATAGGAATGACTGCAAGTCCGAAAATAAAATTTGCTCACAGAGTATCGGTTTTTTGTTTTCATCTTTTAGCACCTTATATCCAAAGGATTTCATCTGACAGTTTATCTTTTCAAAATTTTTTGAATTGTTTTTATTAAAGTCAGAAAAATATTCTGCTACTTCGTGTTCGCTTGGAAATGTTCCTTTCCTGTGCAAATAGTTTTCTACGAATGGACGGAAAACCTTTTGGATAGAAATATATGATTTAAGAAAACTAATATATTGACTAAAAATTATTTCTATAATTTTGTTCAGTTGATTAAGCTCCTCAAGTAAATCAAGGTCATAATTGTTCCAGTCCGATTCAATTTTTGGCTGAAAATAATGCAGATGAAAATGTGAATATCCGTTCTCGTCAATCTCACCACTGCCATATTTGTTTACGGTGCTCCAATCTATATTGTCATAATCATCATCTAATCCATCCTCGAAAAAGATACAGAATCCGTTAAGCAAATCGGATAAAGTTATTATGGGAAATTTTAAAATTTTATTATAGGGAGGAAGTCTGTGTAACCACTTGTTTATCATATCAAAGTAATATTGAGCGTCCTGTACATACTTATCGTATTTTTCTATGTTGTCATAGCTCATATCTTCCTTCAGCTTGATCTTTTCTTGCAGGGAGCAAAGTTGATAAAGTAAATCAAGCTCTTCAATTTTCTTCAAGTAATTTGTGTTCAGATATTTTGTTAAAATCTCATTTGAACTGAACCTATACTTCTCCTGAATATATACTTCATTGTTCCAGAAATAAGCGTAAAAATCCATAAGATAAAACCTCCGAAAAATAGATAATGCGAAACAAGAATAGAGAATATAATTTAATTATAAGACATCTATTGTGCTTTTGCAACGGTTCTGCTAAAATATTTATTAGACAATTCAAGAATTGAATTCAACTTCTATTTTTCTGTCAATTTATTTCGGAGGTAAAAATGAAAGAATCAAATTACAAATCCTATGATGAACTACCGTTGTTCTTAAATGCGAATATAGTCTCAAAGGTGCTGGGTATCTCATCATCAAGCGGATATGAGCTGATGCATACAGACGGATTTCCTGTTCTGAAAATAGGTTCAAGAATGGTTGTTCCAAAAGAAAAGTTCCGTGAATGGGTGGAGCAGAATATAGGAGGAAGCATTTGAAATATAATTCTATAAATAATGCAAAACATTACTTTACTCTGCCGAATGAAATATTTTGTCTTGGTTTATCATCGGGAGAAATTGCTGTGTACAGCTATCTTCTGAGATGCGAGAACAGGAAAACATATCAGTGCTATCCCAGCTACCGTACAATTGGACAAGCTTTGAAAATGAGTCAAAATACAGTCAGAAAATATGTTCAAAGCCTTGAAGATAAACATTTAATCTCAACCGAGAGAACCGAGGTAATAACAAAAGACGGACGAAAACGCAACGGAACCTTGCTCTATACTATCCGCCCTATCAGAGATGCTATTGATTATTTCCACAGTGAGCAGTTGCGGAAAAACGCATAATTGAGCCGATTTTTCGGGGAAATTATGAAAAGCAGGTTAAAGTGGGGCGTCTCCCCACGGTGTCACATCAGACGGCAGAGCCGACTGTTATGGGGTTTTACAGTATGTCAAAAATTAGGATTTGAGGTGTCTATCAAAAATGAGCGAAAATAAAAAGAAATATGCCTATTGGATGAAGCCTTCAATGGTAGAAGAAATGACAGAAATGCTTGATACAGCAAACGCAACTTCAAAAAGTGATTTTGTCTGTCAGGCTGTTCAGTTTTACATTGGTTATCTTCATCAGCAAAAGTGCATTGATTATCTCTCACCTATGCTTGCACAGACTATTAAAAGTGAGATTGAAAGTGTTGAGAAAAATATTTCTGAGATGCTTTTTAAGGTGGCTGTTGAACAGGCAAAGCTAAGTAATGTTATATCAGCAACAAATCAGATTGATAGAGTTTCATTGTCGGCACTGAATAATCTCTGTGCAGAAGAAGTTGCAAGGAACAACGGTATCATAACATTTGAAGATGCGTACAAATTCCAACGAGGTTAATCTATGCCGAAGATAATTTTTACAAGTCGGTACATTAAAAATCCTGCATCATCAAATGCAGGTAAGCTGATAAAATATATGGGCACTCGTGAGGGCGTTGAGAAACTACCGAATGGTGTCGATAATTCTCCTGCGACTAAAACGCAAAATGATTTAATCTGCATTGTACTTAAAACTGTACCTGAAGCTTGGGATTATCCCGAGATGAAGTCTTATCTTGAAAATAAAACTAAGGTTAATGCAACGGAGTTTCTGAATGAATTCCTTGAACGCAACGCAGACAGGATAGACGGTGTTAAAAAGCTGGTAAACTATTATGCTGAAAGACCCGGTGTTGAGAAGTTAGGTAAACACGGATTGTTTTCGCAAACTGACGATAAGATAAATCTTGATGAAGTTGCCGACGAAGTTTCAAATCATAATGGGATTGTGTGGACTCATGTTGTCAGTTTGAAAAGAGAAGATGCCGAAAGGCTAGGCTACAACAATGCAAATGCTTGGAAAAGTTTAATCAGAAGAAATGCTCTTGAGATTGCCAAAGCTCATAAAATAGAGCCAAGCGACTTGCAATGGTACGGAGCATTTCATAATACAACACATCATCCCCACATACATCTGCTTGTATATTCTAAATCAGGACAAGGTTATCTAACCAACAAAGGTATTGAAAGTATGAGAAGTATATTTGGCAACGATATATTCAGAATTGAGCAGTACAAGCTTTTCACAATGCAGACAGAAATCCGTGATGAACTTAAAAATGAGGCAAAGAATGTAATTGATGATTTATTTTCAAATATTGATTCGGATGTTTATGTTTCCGATAAAATGGTTGAGCTGTTCAGAATACTTGATGAACAGCTCAAAAGTTACAACGGCAGGTTGATGTATGGTTACCTTCCCAAATCAATCAAAGAAACCGTCAACAATATTGTGGCGGAACTTGCAAAGGATAAAAATTTGTCAAAGCTCTATTCAAAGTGGAATGAAATCAACAGAGAAAAATTGTCGCTGTACTACGATAAAGAAAAGCCTGATATACCTCTTGAAGATAACAAGGAATTCAGAAGTATTAAAAACTACATCTTGAAGTCGATTAGTTTATTATCCAAAACAACTCCGACAATGGAAATTGATAAATCAAGTGTTGAGCAATCTGTTTCAGGAATAGTCCTCACACTCGCAAAATTGATTGCAAACAGTTGCAAGCGTAAACGAGCTAAATTATTCGGTCAGGTTGACAGCAAACTAAAATCTAAACTTGAAGAGAAAAAGGTTGCTCACGGACTTAAAACCGACAGAACAGTTAATCGGAATGAAATTGAAAATGATGAAGAGCAGGGATTTACAATGTCAATGTAATCCATCTGTTGAGCCGTGTGTCGCCCGTGTTGCGATTTTATTGCATTCAGCAGGAAAGTAATCGAAAACAACAAATAAAAACGATGTGGACGATTTTTGAGAAATTCAAATTTGGTCTGGATATTCAGATGAATTTATGGTATGTTGTTGTACTTGAAAAGGAGCTGATATTATGTCAACAAGGAAATTACTTACTAACGGCAACGTTTTCAAAAGGACGGATAACCGTTGGGGCGGTGTGGTATGGTATATGGATGAGCAAGGCGAACGGAAAAGGAAAAGCTTTTCGGGTACCACTAAAGCTGAGGTCAATAAGAAGATGACGGAATATATTGCGGCGTTCAATGACTCAATAATTGAGTCGCAGGAAACAAAGAAAAGGCTGAAAGACAGTATGCAGAACTGGCTTGAGGTGTTTAAATTCCCGTCCGTTGAACGGACAACATATGACAGGTATGAATGTACTGCGAAAAATCAAATCTATCCGTATATCGGCGATAAGGTAGTCGGAGATATCAAGTCGGCGGACATTAAAAAATTGCTCAATGACAAAATGAACGAGGGTTATGCTTACACAACAGTTAAGAAGGTTCATAATGTGCTGAATGAGTATTTCCGTTATCTTACTCAACAAGAGTATATTGACAGAAATCCTATGATAAGCGCTCCGATGATTAAGAAGAGCAACTTTCTGGCGGCGCAGGACAAAGAAAATCTCCCGACGAGCGAAACCATAACGGTGTTCATGCCAGAAGAGATTAAAATATTCAAAGATGAAGCGTTCAGTACGTTTTCAAACGGCAAGAGAAAATATCAGCAAGCCGCCGCATACATTCTTATGCTGAATACCGGTTTGAGAACAGGTGAGGTACTCGGACTTATCAACAGCGACATTGACCTTGAAAACAGGGTTATGCACCTTAACAGAGGAGTAAAGGAAATATCAAAGCGTGACGGAGTAACAGCAGAAAAAGGACGAGAGGTTAAGGTCGGCAAGCTGAAAAGTGCCACAAGCAAGAGAGATGTTCCGCTGAACGATACTGCAATAGAAATGATACTTGATTTAAGAAATGAATTCTACTTTGGAGAAGATTCGCCGCTCATACCCGATGAAAACGGTAACTTCACCCGACCGGTAAATTTCAGAAAACGCTATTACAGAATCCTCAAAGCCGCAGGAATAGAAACCAAAGGCTTGCACTCACTCCGCCACACCTTCGCCACAAACCTCGTAAACGGCATAAAACAACCTGACGGCTCAATCAAATCGTTAACCCCACGACAGGTTGCGGATTTGCTCGGACATACAACCTCTGAAATTACAGAGATGTATTATGTAAAAAGAGATTTGACAAAACTGAATGGTGTGACAGATGGGTTTGAGTTTTAATACCATATAAACAAAAGCATTAGCTTTTTATTAATTCAAATTTGATGATAAACATTAATTTCTTGTTAATAAAAAATGCATGTTTTAAACTAGATTTCTAAATTCACAACAATTTACAAGTTTTATGAATATAAATACAAAATATATTATGTAAAAACGGCAGTGAACAAATCTTTTGGTATAATAGATTTGTTGGAGTTTAGACAAAACTAAAATATCGTTACCGATTTATTATTATCATTTCATATTGTGTTGTTATATTGACTAAAAGCACGAAGTTTGTTAAAATATCTAACTATGAAGAAGGGATGTTATATTTATGTTTCCTACAAGTTCTTATAAGCGTTTATACAACGACATAATAGATAGATATGATACATATAGCGATGATGAATATGTTACGTTTGGAATTTTAATTGCAGATGCCCGACAAGGTGAGGCTCGAGAATATATATTAAATTATCTTAATGTTTTTAATAAGAGTTCTGGGAAATACTTTGATTTCTTTATTCCGGGATACAACAATGATAAGTGGAGTGGTGGTAGAGAAATTAGATTAGGAGATAATAAATATTATTTTTGCGAAAATTTGTTTGTCGAATTTTGTGAAAATCTCCACACAGATTTTGGAATAAAATATACTTTTAATCCTATGTTAATTTTAATGACTATGAAAAAAGGATATAAAGGTACTGCTAAATATATAGTGATTGAGCTAGATGATTATGGCGATTATGGTGTTAGATGTAGTGGGCAACTATTTTTAGATATATTTGAGGCTACGAAGAAAAGTTCTAATTTAAATGATATTAAAGATTCATTAACAGGAACATATATTAAAGGAAATGTTTTAGATTCTATTATTAATGCTATTGGGCAAGAGTGGTTATGTGAAATAAGAAGAAGCTCTAATGAGTTGAAAAGGTATAAAATCAAAAAATTAAGATAAATGACAATTCTATTTTTGTTATTAAATACTATGTTTACTGATGAATATAGCATTGAGGGGTATTTATGAAATATATAATTTCAAAACTATGTATTGTAGGGAAAAATATTATGGTTCTTAATCCTGATAATTGGGATGATTATTCTTATAAAACTTTGTTTCAAGCAACATATATTGATGAATATGGAAAACGCATAGAAGTAGGATCCATAAAAATAGCAAAGAGTGGTATGGACAATGGTAAGATTAAAGACTTATTGCCAAAAGAGTTTGAATTTCTACCAGATGATTGTTTCTCACTTTGGCAATCGGCGGAAAGTTATAATAATGTTAAAAAAATAGAAGATAAATATAATTTGAAGATATTTGAATCTTTAAATGATATTGCATATGATTTATCGTTGCTAAAAAAATATGAGAATCAAAGAATCGTCACAGATTCGTTGTTTAGATTTGTGTCAAAGCATACCTGCGTAAATCAATTTAATAGAATAGCCCATGGAGAGGCTTTGCTGACACCATATCAGTTTGATTACAAAGTAAAACAGCAGGATGATTTTGCTGATGATTTGATATTAAATTTTAGCGTCCAGCCAGAATCATTGCCACCTACAAATGTTCATTCAATTATTGGGAGCAATGGAACAGGAAAAACTACATTAATTAAAAATATGATAAAAAGCATTTGTAGTAAAGAAAATGCAGAAGGTGAGTTTATTTATTTGAATGATGAAGATGATGAATTAGGCTATTTTGAGAGTGTTATGTGTATTTCATTCAGTCCCTTTGATAATTATTCTGAATTAGAAGGATTGGATGGATTTAAATATATAGGGGTGCGAAAAGAATATGATTCAACTGGTTACGAAGATGGATACGGAGAGATTAATCTCTTGGATGATATTGAAAATAAATTTATTGAAAGTTATAAGAGGTGCGTAGCAAATAAAACGAAACGTGAAGATTTGGTAGAGATGATAAAAATGTTAGGTACCGAGGGAGATATATTATTTTATAGATATGACTTTACAAAGTTTATCAACGATGAAAAGGAATTAAATCATGAAAATGTATATAAAGTAAAAAAAGTATTTAGAAATTTAAGTGCAGGTCATAAAGAAGTATTATCTATAATTACACGTTGTATAGATCAGTTGGCTGAAAGAACGATATTATTTATTGATGAGCCAGAAAACCATTTGCATCCACCACTATTGTCTTCAATGATTAGAGGGATTTCAAAGATGCTGATAAAAAGAAATGGTGTTGCTATTATTTCAACCCATTCTCCAATTGTGTTGCAAGAAATACCATGTTCATGCGTGTGGTATTTAAACAGAGAAGGAGAATACTTGTTTGGAAGAAGATTAGATATAGAAACATTTGGGACTAATATAGGTGTGTTGACGAATGAAGTTTTTGGGTACGAAGTAAAACGCTCTGGTTTCAATACATTGTTGCAAAAAGTTGTTAATAAATGTGAAACATATGAGGAAGTATTAGATGAATTTAATTATCAATTAGGGGATGAAGCAAAGTGCATGATTCGTATTTTGCTTGCTCAAAAAAGAGGAGCTATAAATGAAGACATTAAAGATACCTTTAAGTGATAAATCAGCAAAAGATATATTTGAAGAGTGTGCAAGAGATTTTATTCAGAAAACAGAGTACATGGAAGTAGCATTATCATATGTGAATCAAGTCGAGATATGTTCCCATGAATATCTTAAATATGTTCCTAAAAATATTGCCTCGTTAACAACCCCAAAGATAGACAGTAAAGAAAGAAAAATAATAGAAAAAGTATATTCTCAAAAATTTTCACCTGAAAATTCTATTGGAAGAAAATACTACGATATTATTATGGGTAATGCAAAAGGACGTTGTCCTATATGTGGATGTGGGAAAGCAAAGAATCTTGATCATTTTTTACCTAAAAGCACATATCCATTACTGTGCGTTACCCCTGTTAATCTAATACCAACTTGTAGAGATTGCAATATGGAGAAGAAGAACTATTCCAGTACTAATTATTATGAAATTCCGTTTCATCCATATTTGGATCAAATGGATGATAGATGGGTAGAGTGTGAATTACATTTCTATAATGATGGTACTTTTTTAGTAAAATACAAAAACGGATATAATCAGGATTTAGATCATGATAAATGGGAAAAATACAACATACATATGAAGCTAAACGATCTATGTAACACATTTAATTGTAGGGCTGAAGAGGAGATAGAAAATACTAAAGAGTATTACAAAAAAGAACTGTTAACCTGCGGAAAAGATAATGTAACTTCATCACTAAAAGAAGTAGTAAAAAGTGCTGAAACTATTGATGTGAATTCGTGGAAATCAGCGTTATATAGAGCATTAGTAAAAAATATAGATGCATTTTGCAGATGGTTATCATGCTGATTATTACTATAGTTTTAAAATTTTCATTCAGGTTTTAGAAGAAAATTATGAGAGTATACCTATACTTTTTAAAAGTATTTGCAGAATTTTCATTATAATAAAAGAGATGTTTACAGTCAAAATTAAAAACTAAATTTGCTACACAGTAAACAAAGAAAAGGCTTTGGGAAATTCATTTACCCAGAGCCCTTTTAAAAATATTACTGATGATAATTGATGCTATTTTGATGATGTAGCAGACGGAAACGTTGGAACTATTAGCACTGGTTGAAGATTTTGATGCTTGAAATAAGCATCAAAAGCGGAAAATCAGACCGTGCTCCGTACATAAAAATATATCAAAAAACGGCTTAAACGCAGTGTTTAAGCCGTTTTCTCTTGGCAGGGGCAGAAGGACTTGAACCCTCGGCACGCGGTTTTGGAGACCGCTGCTCTACCAACTGAGCTATACCCCTATATTAATTTTAACCGATGAAATTATGAAGGTCGGTTCTGCAAACTTACTTATAAATTTCAACGCAAGATAGATTATATCACCGTTCAGTCGATTTGTCAACACATTTTTGTGAAATTTGACATTTTGAGCCGAGCGGTGATTTTTTTCAATATCTGCAATACAAATGTTCAGACCAAATCACTCAGTTTCTCTGATTTCCTGCGGATTTTCGGGGAAGCCTTCAATTTGGAAACGGAGTCCGCAGGTGGGGCATTCAAGGTACGGCTTGCCGTTGTTGAGGTTGTCCTGAATAATCATCATTTCGCTTTCGCAGAATGGGCAGAGTTTATTATTTTCGCTGTTCATATTTTTACCTCCGAGTGGATTGTTTTCGATATAACTTAATTATACCTTTAAGCGGTAAAATGTCAACCGAGATATTAAAAATGTATAGGCAAGAGGGTTGGATTTTAACGGCTTTTGTGCAAATTCCGCTTTACAAATTGACGAAAAAAGACTAAACTATATCTATGCTTCTGCGTTGCAGAATATACAATCTCATTCAAGGTGATTATTATGAAAAAAGAAAATATGGCTATGCTGTGTGACTTCTACGAATTTACAATGTCAAACGGCTATTTTAAAAACGGTTTTTATAAAAAGAATGTCTATTTTGATGTGTTCTTCCGCAAAGTTCCCGACAACGGCGGTTTTGCGATTATGGCAGGTCTTGAACAGGCTATTGAATACATCAGGGAACTTCATTTTGAAGACGATGATATCGAATATCTCAAGAGCAAGGGCATTTTTGACGAGCAGTTTCTTGAGTATTTGAGAAATTTCAAATTCAGCGGTGATGTTTATGCAATCCCCGAGGGAACTCCGATTTTCCCGAACGAGCCTGTTATGACAATCAAAGCGCCTGCAATTGAAGCTCAGCTTGTTGAAACATTCCTTCTCCTCACAATCAATCATCAGACGCTTATTGCGACAAAGGCTAACAGAATTGTCCGTGCCGCTCAGGGCAGAGCCGTGCTTGAATTCGGTTCACGCCGTGCTCAGGGTGCAAATGCCGCAGTTGACGGTGCAAGAGCTGCATATATCGGCGGCTGCAAGGGTACAGCCTGCACACTTACAGACGAGCTTTACGGTGTTCCTGCCGGCGGTACAATGGCACATTCATGGGTTCAGATGTTCAACAGCGAGTATGACGCTTTTAAAACCTACTGCGAGATGTATCCCGATAATCCTACTCTCCTTGTTGATACATACAACACATTAAAGAGCGGTGTCCCGAATGCCATTAAGGTGTTCAAGGAGGTCCTTCTTCCGCAGGGTAAGACCAAGTGTGCAATCCGCCTTGATTCGGGCGATATTTCCTATCTTTCAAAGAAAGCAAGAAAAATGCTTGATGACGCAGGTCTTACTGAATGTACAATTACTGCGTCAAACGCTCTTGACGAGTACCTTATTCGTGACCTTATGATGCAGGGCGCTCAGGTTGATACATTCGGCGTCGGTGAAAGACTTATCACTTCATCAAGTTCGCCTGTATTCGGCGGTGTTTATAAGCTTGTTGCCGTTGAAAATGACGGCGGCGAAATTGTGCCGAAAATCAAGGTCAGCGAAAATACAACCAAGATTACAAATCCGCACTTCAAAAAGGTTTACCGCTACTTTGACAAGGACAGCGGCAAGGCTATTGCCGATGAGCTTTGCATTTATGATGAGGTTGTTGACGATTCAAAGCCGAGAACAATTTTCGATCCGAATGCAGTTTGGAAAACAAAAATGCTTGATAACTATACCGCAAAGGAACTTCTTGTGCCAATCTTCAAAAACGGCAAGTGCGTGTATGAGTCACCGTCAATTGAGGAAATCGCAACCTATTGCCGTGAGCAGATTGACCTTCTCTGGGACGAGGTTAAGCGTTTTGAAAATCCGCATAACTATTATGTTGACCTCTCAAAGAAACTCTATGACATCAAGGCTCTTTTGCTCAATATCTATGAAAAGTGATTTTTGATTAATCTTTAATTAAAAATCTGAAAATTGAAAAGTAAAATTTACGGTCGGGTAGTTTTTCTATCCGACCGTTTTTTATATGTATGGATATTGCTTGCCGTTACAATTTTGCAATTGCTTAAAAAATTGTCTTATTTGGATAATTCTGTGAACGAAATATAATTTTATTTCCGATTATTTTGGGGCAAAAATAATCGGCGGTTTTTGACCGCCCGACACACTATATTATACTTAAATTAACTTATATACCCTTATTACCAACCGATTTATTATTGCAAATCAATTCTTTAATCAAATTTCGTTCTAAAATAAAAAAGGCGGATACTCTCCGCTTACATCTTACTATATATTACGCAGTATCACGCATCTGCCATTGTTTTAATTCTTTCATCAATTCGGATTTTGTTTTCGTAGGTCAGTTGTCTGAAATGTTCAATCAAATCGGCTTCGTTCGGTGTAATTTGTGAGTTGCTGTATGGATTTTTGATATCTGACATACCGATAAGGTAGTCAACCGTAACGCTGAAAATTTCCGCCAAGCTTTTGAGCGTGTCAATAGACGGCTGTGTAATGCCCTTTTCATATTTTGAAATCGCACTCGCCTTTAAATTCAGCTTTTCCGCAAGCTCAGTCTGTGACATATCGTTGTCAACACGCAATTCTTTTAATCTGACTGAAAACTCCATAATAACACCTTTGCCTGTAATTTAGTTTCTTTGATTTATTATACCATTTGTTTCATAAATAATAAAAATAATAGCCAAATCAGATTAAAATATGTTGACAATTGCAAAATAGGAATATATAATTATCTTAATAAGATAATTATTTTATTAAAAATTCTTGTTAGGAGGAAAGAAAATGAAAAAATTATTATGTGTAGTCCTTTCGGGTATAATGGCATTTTCAACTTTTGCGGTTGCCGTGCCGATTACCGCCTCAGCCGCCGAATCGCAGGAAATCGTAAGTGCAACCTACGGCGACTTTGAATACACCGTATATAATGGCACAATTGCAATTACCAGATATACCGGTTCAGCCGAATCTGTTGAAGTTCCAAGTAAGATTAATGGAAAAATAGTGACGGCTATAAGTTTTCGTGCTTTTGAAAAGTGCTTAAAACTAAAAAATGTTGTTTTGAATAATGGTTTAGAAACTATAGGGCTTTGTGCATTTAAGGAATGTATCAATTTGGAAAATGTAACCATTCCGGATTCTGTTAAAACAATTGATTTCGGTGCATTTGCCAGATGTTACAAATTGAAAAAAATTAAAATTCCTGACAGTGTTCAAAGCCTTGGAAAAGGAACTTTTTATAAATGTATAAATTTAACACAAGTAAATATTCCAAACGGTGTTAAAACAATTCCGGGGTATGTTTCTGCTCAGGGATATGCAGATGAAACAGCAGCTGCAGGTTGTTTTCAGGATTGTAGAAGTATTAAAAATATTATTATACCGTCATCCGTTTCAACAATTGGTGAGTCTGCATTTAGTGGATGTACAAGTCTTTCGAGTGTATTTATAGGTAGTGGAGTTAAAGAACTTGATAAAAGAGGATTTTACGGTTGTGACAGTTTGGCTGAAATAACAGTTGATGAGAAGAATGCAAACTATTCTTCTTTAGATGGTGTATTGTTCAATAAGGATAAAACTAATGTAATTATCTGTCCTAATGGCAAAAAAGGAACTTATTCTTTACCAAATAAAGTTACCAAAATATCCAGCTATGCATTTTGTAACTGTTCAGGTCTTACAAGTGTTACAATTCCTAATAGTGTAACTTCAATAGAAGATTATGCATTTGATGATTGCACCGGACTTACAAACATTGCAATTCCGAATAGTGTAACATCAATAGGATATAGTGCATTTAGTGGTTGCACTGGTCTTACGAGTGTTACAATTCCTAATAGTGTAACATCAATAGGCAATTATGCATTTTCTCAGTGTTCAGGTCTTACAAATGTTTCAATATCCAACAAGGTGACCTCGTTATCTTATACGTTTAAAGATTGTACAAAACTTACAAGTATTACAATTCCGGAAAGTGTTACATCAATATCCAATGGACTTGATGGTCCAATGTTTGATGGTTGTACGAACCTGAAAAAGATAGAGGTGTCACCAAATAATGAAAATTATTCATCTTATAATGGAGTTTTATTAGACAAAGATGGTTACAACCTTATTCGTTGCCCTGAGGGTAAAAGTGGAAATTTTGTTGTCCCCGATAGTGTTGGTTGCATTGAGTCTTATGCATTTTATAACTGTACTAATCTAACAAATATACAAATTAGTAAAAATGTAAATGAAATTGAAGGATATGCTTTTGTAAATTGTAAAAGTTTACAGAAATTTGTGTTGACTGATAATGTTTATACTATTGGTTATTATGGCGGTTGGTACGAAGAATCCATGTTTAGGGGTTGTGAAAATTTAAAAGAAATAGAGGTTGGTAGTGGTAATGATAATTATTCCTCTGTTGACGGTGTCTTGTATGACAAAGAAGTGGAAAAACTTTTATATTGCCCGGCAAAAAAATCAGGGGAATATACAGTGCCAAAAAGCATTAAATCTGTAACAGACTATGCTTTTGAAGATTGCAATAGCTTAGAAAGTATTGTTCTGCCTGAGAGTATGCCGGAATTTTCACTTTTTGATTTGGAGTGCTGTCCTTCCCTTAAGAGCATTAAAGTAACGGGAAATAATGCATACTATTCAGCTGAGGACGGAGTCTTATTTAATAAAGATAAAACTGAAATATATGTATTTCCACGCAGCAAAGAGGGAAATTATACAATTCCAAACAGTGTAACTGAAATAAGCAGCCGTCAATTTTCTCAGTGTACAGGTCTTACAGGCATTACAATACCAAACACTGTGACTGAAATAGGGTATAGTGCGTTTAACGGAAATCTTAAAAGTATAAAGGTTAGCGAAGGTAATAAATATTTCTGTTCGTATGATGGGGTACTCTTTAATAAGGATAAAACAGAAATCCTTTTTTGTGTCGGAAATAAAAAAGAGTTTGTCATTCCAAACGGAGTGAAATCAATAAGCGGTGCATTTAACGACTGTTCCAATCTTACAAGCGTTACAATACCTAACAGTGTAACATCAATATATAATGGATTTAACAATTGCCCAAATCTTACGAGTATTACAATTCCACAAAGTGTTATCAGCATTTATGATAGTAGCTTTTTTAATTGCGGAAAAAATTTTACAATCTATGGTTACGGTGGTACAGAAGCAGAAGCCTGCGCACTACGCAACGACTTTAATTTTGTGCAGTTGCAGGTTGTTCCAACCTCGGTTGCCCTTAACAAGACAACTTTAACACTTGACATTGGGAAAACCTCAAATCTCAGAGCAACAGTATACCCGTCAAATGCGTCAAATAAAAAATGCACTTGGAGCAGTTCAAACACAAGCGTTGCGACTGTTGACAGCAACGGTAAAGTAACCGCCAAAGCGTCAGGTACTGCAACAATCACGGTAAAAACAGCAAACGGAAAAACAGCAAGTTGTAATGTTACAGTACAGGCAGTACAGGCAGTTCCGACTTCAGTATCATTAAACAAAACATCATTAACTTTAGATGTCGGCAAGAGTTATACTCTTACAAAGACAGTTTCGCCGTCAAATGCTGTGACTTCTTACACTTGGAGAAGTTCAAACACAAGTGTTGCGACTGTTGACAAAAACGGCAAGGTAACTGCCAAAGCGTCGGGAACTGCAACAATTACGGTGAAAACTTCTAACGGCAAAACCGCAACTTGCAAAGTTACCGTAAATCTTCCCGCTCCGCAGATTACAGGTCTTGCAAACACAACAGGCGGTATCAAGATTTCGTGGAACAAGGTTGACGGCGCTTACGGCTACAGACTTTATTACAAGCCTGTATCGGGTGGTTGGAAACGCTTTAAAGACACAACCGCTACATCGTTTACCGATTCGGGAGTAGTACCGAATAAAACCGAAACATACACAATCCGTTGCATTGACAAGAACGGCAACACCGTCAGCGGTTTCAATTCAAAAGGCTGGTCCAAAAAATACACTCCCGTTGCTCCGACAATTTCAAAACTCGATATCACCACAGGCGGTATCAAGCTTAGTTGGAACAAAATCGCAGGTGTTTACGGTTACAGACTTTACTATAAAACATCGTCAGGCGGTTGGAAGAGATTTAAGGACACAACTGCCACATCGTTCACCGATTCGGGAGTAAGTCCTAACAGAACCGAAACCTACACAATCCGTTGTATTGACAAGAACGGCAATACCGTCAGCGGTTTTTATTCAAGGGGTTGGTCGAAGAAATACACTCCTGTTGCTCCGACAATTACAAGGCTCTCAAACACATCAAAGGGTGTAAGCGTAACTTGGAATAAAATCGCAGGCGTTTACGGCTACAGACTTTACAGAAAATATGACGGCGGAAGCTGGACAAGGGTTAAGGATACAACTTCAACCTCTTTCACAGATTCAGGTGCTAAAAAGGGTAAGAAGGTAACCTACACAGTTCGTTGTATTGACAGGAAAGGCAAAACGGTAAGCGGTTTCAACTCAAAGGGTTGGTCAATTACAAGAAAATAGTATTTTAATCAGAAATCCCGACAGGTTTTGTGCTGTCGGGATTTTTGCTTGTTTTTACCATTGAAAAGACTGAATAATAATGTTATAATAAATCCGAATATAGAAAATTGTGAATAACTTTATCGAAAATGGGAGATGAAAACTAAAAATGGCAATAAAGGTAACGCTCCTTACACACACACCTAACCCTGAACAGACGGTTGCAATGGCGGCAAAGCTTTGCTACTCACCGTCAGGGATTGAAGATATAAGAGAAGGTCTTGACGAGGAAAAAACTTCCTCATTTATTGATATGCTTGCAAGCCTCGGCCATGCAAGTCCGACCGAACACGCATATTTTACATTCGGCATTGAGGGCATTTCGAGAGCTTGCTCACACCAGCTTGTCCGCCACAGAATTGCATCCTACAGTCAGCAGTCACAGCGCTATGTTGACGGCACAAGGTTTGACTTTGTAACTCCGCCCGAGATTGCAAAGAACGAAAAGGCTCTTGCCGCCTATGAAAAGGCTCTCAAGGTTGAGGCTGACGCTTACAAGGAAATCAGAGATGCACTTGCTGTCGGTTACATTAACGAGAAATGTCCCGATAAATATAGCGGAACGGATGAAGAAATTATCAATGCCTACAAGGCTGACGACAAAAAGTCCTGCAATGCTTTCATCAAGAAAGCCAATGAGGACGCAAGATTTATTCTTCCGAATGCATCGACAACAAAAATTGTCTGCACTTTCAATGCAAGAAGTTTGCAGAACTTTTTTGCACACCGTTGTTGCAACAGAGCACAGTGGGAAATTCGTGAGGTTGCCGAACAGATGCTTTTGCAATGTCTTGAGGTTGCTCCGCATCTTTTCAAAAACTGTGGCCCGTCATGCCTGTTTGGACCATGCCCCGAGGGCAATATGTGTTGCGGAAAGCAAAAGGAAATGCGTCAGAAATACGGCAGAGAAAAGTAAGGTATATATATGAAAAGCAAAATTATTGTTATTGAGGGACTTGACGGCAGCGGAAAAGCTACGCAGACAAAGATTTTGTGCGAAAAATTTTCCGCTCTCGGTAAAAAGGTCACAAAGCTTGAATTCCCGAATTATGAAAGCCCTGCCGCCGCTCCCGTGAAGATGTATCTTGACGGCGAATTCGGTGACAAGCCCGATGATGTCAATGCCTATGCGGCGAGTGCATTTTATGCGGTTGACCGTGTTGCAAGCTATCTTCAGTTTTGGAAAAAGGAATGTGACAACGGCGGTGTGATTTTAAGCGACCGCTATGTGACTTCAAATATAATTTATCAGATGTCCAAACTCCCGAAAGAGGAGTGGAACAGCTTTATTGATTGGCTGAACGATTTTGAATACGAAAAGCTCGGGATTCCGAAACCCGATCTTGTAATCTACCTTGATGTTGAACCCGAGGTTTCGCAGAAGCTTATGGAAAAACGCTACGGCGGTGACAACAGCAAGAAAGATTTGCATGAGAAAAACCTCCGTTTCCTTCTTGACTGTCGAAAAAGTGCAGTTTATGCCGCTAAAAAATGCGGCTGGAAGGTTATTAATTGCTGTGAAAACGGAGAGATTAAGAGTATAGAAAAAATATCGGAAGAGATAGAGAGGGCAGCGGCTGAAATTTATGCTGAGCTTTAAAAAAATTGAGCAAAGTGACATAAACGAACTTAAAAAATACTACGATTATGATGAGTGCATGGGTTGCGATACCAACCTTTTGAACGCTTATCTTTGGCGAAACGAATACAATATTAAATTTGCTTTTTATGATGATACAATTGTCAAGGTGTATTGTAATCCCGACGAGTCCGTCTGGGGTTACTGTATGCCTACAGGCAAAAATATAAAGGGTGCGCTTGAAGAGGTTTTCAAAGATGCCGAGGAGAGAAACGGCAATTTGCAAATTGTTATGCTGACAAACGGCAATCGTGCAATGCTTGAAACAATGTTTCCCGACAAATTTGCTTATGTCCGTTCACCCGAAAATCAGGATTACATTTACACTTCCCGTGACCTTGCAACCCTCGCGGGCAAAAGGTTTCACGCAAAGCGTAACCACATTTCAAAATTTTACAGAACCTACACCGATACCCGTTTTGAAACTCTGTCGGATTCAAACATTCCCGATGCATTAACGGTTGCAAAACTGTGGTGTGCGGAAAATGACACCGATCCCGAAGCTTCAAGCGAAATTATGGCAATCAGGGAAATGTGCGACCTCAAAGACGAATACAATGTCAAGGGCGCTGTACTGTATGTTGACTCAAAGCCCGTTGCCATGACTCTCGGAAGTGAAATTTCACCCAAGGTGTATGACATCAACTTTGAAAAGGCACTTCGTGAATATGACGGTGTTTATGCCGTAATTAACAACGAATTTGCCAAAACTCTTACGCAGTATGAGTATATAAACCGTGAGGAAGATATGGGACTTGAGGGACTCAAAAAGTCTAAACTTTCATATAATCCCGTTATTATCCTCGACCGTTGGAATGCAATACCGAAAAAACGATGAAAACGATATTTCGCAAAACCGAAAAATCCGATACCGAAAGCCTAAAAAAGCTGTGGCTTTCGTGTTTTGACGAGGATGTAACTGCCGTCAACCTGATTTTTGACAGCGACCTTTTTGACGGTTGCTGTGCCGTTGTTGACGATAGAATCGTTTCGGCTCTTTACCTTGTAAAAGGTACGCTCAACGGCGAAAAATCGCATTATCTTTGCGGTGCGTCAACCGATGAATCTTTCCGTGGCAACGGGATAATGTCAAGGCTGATTGATTTTGCACTTAATGATGCAAAGAATAACGGTGATGTCTATTCTCTGCTTTTTCCTGCAAATGACGGCTTGTACGGCTTTTACACAAAACTCGGATATACTTTGAACTGTACCGTAAAAAGCCGTGAAATTTCAAGGCAAATGCTTGAAAGTTTTGCAGAGAAGGGCTTGAATATCGGCTGTTCAAAAGAAAATTCTTTCATATATAATGAGAATTTTTTTGAATTTGCAAAGTCCTATTATGAGATTTACGGCTCAAAGGTAGTCAATAAGAATGACTGCTTTGCCGTATTTGATGAAAACGAAAATACTGCCGATGTTTTTTACTCGGCTTATAAAAATATAAACGAACTTTCCGCACTTTTGCTTGAAAATACAAAATCAGAAAGGTTTGTGTTTACGGGCAAATCCGACAACGCTCTTTTTGAAAACTGTAGGTTACAAAAATGCGGAATGATTAAATCACTCGACAAAAACCATAAAATTCCCGACGATGTCTATATCGGGATTACTCTTTCCTGAAAGGAAGTTTACTATGTTCTATGTATTTCTTGCAGAAGGCTTTGAAGAAACAGAGGCGCTTGCCCCCGTTGATGTAATGCGCAGGGCAAAGCTTGATGTTAAAACAGTCGGTGTAACAGGCGAATGTGTTACAAGCTCACACGGTGTGCCTGTAAAAGCCGATATCACAATTGACAATATTGACCTTGACGATGTTCAGGGTGTTGTACTCCCCGGTGGTATGCCCGGAACTCTCAATCTTGAGGCAAACGAAAAGGTTATTGAGGCTGTTAAGTATAGCTGTGAAAACGGCAAAATCGTTGCCGCAATCTGTGCCGCTCCGTCAATTCTCGGTCATCTCGGAATCCTTGACGGCAAAAAGGCAACCTGTTTTCCGGGCTTTGAAAAGGAACTTAAGGGTGCAGACTATACAGGCGCTCACACCGTAACGGACGGCAATATTATTACCGCAAAGGGCGCAGGCTGTGCAATTGAATTCGGTCACGCAATTGTTTCTCTCGCAGTATCAAAGGATGCCGCCGACAAGGTTATCGGTGATATGCAATGCCTGTGAAAAATGTTCGTGAGCTGAAAAGTCAGCTCCGTGCAAAATATAAAAAAATCCGAAAAAGCTGTCCTCCCGAAAAAAAGCAACAGCTTGACCTTGCCTTGCAGAACGCTTTTCTGGCAAGTGAGGAATACAAAAACTGTGATGTGCTTTTTGCCTTTGTTTCATCACCGATTGAGGTTGACACCTCGCTTATTCTTGAAACAACGCTGAAAGACGGCAAAAGGCTTGCTTTGCCAAAGTGTAAAAATAATTTCGGCGAAATGGATTTTTACCTTGTAAATTCACTTTCTCAGCTTGAAAAGGGTGCGTTCTCAATCATGGAACCAAACCCCGAGGTTTGCGAAAAGTACGAGGATTTCTCACACGGACTCTGCCTTGTTCCGGGACTTTGCTTTGATATGCAGGGATTCCGCCTTGGATTCGGCAAGGGTTACTACGACAGATTTTTACAGAATTTTTCGGGAACAAGCGTTGGGCTTTGCTACTCCAAATGTATAGAGCATACTCTGCCCTCGGGAGTGTTCGACCGCCCCGTTGACGCCGTGATTACCGAAAAATATACCAACCGAACAAATAACGAGTTTGTAAAGGAATGATACATTATGAACCCTGATAATTTTAATATGAGCGAACAGGAGCTTAACGCTCAGCGTCGCAGAAGAGCCGAAAACTTTAAACTTAATATTGATGAAAGCGAGTATGAGGACGATAATTTCGTCAAGTCTGAGGATGAACCGTCAAACCTTAATTCATACAGCGGTCAGGATGTCAAAAAGCAAATGGCCCGTGAATCAAAGCAGGTTTTAAAGCAGAAGAAAAAGGAAGAAAAAAAGGCTCTTAAAGCAAAGAACAAGTATAATCGCAGAACCTTCCGCTTTATCTGGGTTATCTCGGTTTTAATTGTCGGAGCAATGGCGGCTGTATATATGATAACAGGTATGAACGATTTGCTTGCCGTGAACAGAACCGACTCCTCAACCGTGAAAATTGAAATTCCCGAAAATCCGACTGTTGACGATGTTACAAAGGTACTTGTTGACAATAAAGTAATCGGTGAGCCGTCATATTTCAAGCTTTTTGTCAATGTCACAAAGTCTGCCGATGATTTTACTCAGGGTACATATGAAATTCGCAGAAATATGGACTACGAGGCAATCATCAACTTCCTTTCGAGTAACAACAACAGAACCGACACGGTTTCCGTTACAATTACCGAGGGTGAAAGCGTTCTTGAAATTGCCAACACTCTTGAAAAGAACGGTGCTTTGGGCGACAGGGACGAGTTTCTTTCGCTTTGCAATTCCGAAAAGTTTGACAGCGACTTTGACTTTATCAAGGCTGAAACAAATGCGGACAAGCGTTACTACAAGCTTGAGGGCTATCTCTATCCGGATACCTACGAATTCTACAGAAATGAAAATGCAGAATCCGTAATCTACAAATTTCTCAACAACTACGAAACAAAGATTAACGAAAAACAGACTGTTGACGGATATTCAAAGAAAACAACAGTTTTGAAAATGGTTGAAGAGAGCGACACAAAGTATTCGCTTGATCAGGTTATGACAATCGCATCTATCATTCAGGCAGAGGCGGCTGACAAAGAGGATATGTACTACATTTCCTCAATCCTCCACAACCGTCTTACAGCCGACAGCAGTCTCGGCGTGTCAAGCCTCGGCCTTGATTCAACAAAGTTCTATCCGTACAGAAGCCTTGAGGATGTTCCCGAAAATGACAGAAGCACCTACAAGAGCAGATATGATACATATGACAGGAAGGGACTTCCTTACGGTCCTATCTGCAACCCCGGTATGGATGCGATAATTGCCGCACTCAATCCGAATAGCTCGGATTATTACTTCTTCTGTCATGACAGCAAGGGACAGGCTTATTACGCATCAACACTCGAACAGCAAAACGCAAATCTGGAGTATATTGAAAGCTATGATAACTAATTTTGAAAAACCCGAAATTTTGTCACCAGCAGGTGATATGGATTGCCTTAAATCCGCTTTAAACTTTGGTGCAGACGCAGTTTTTCTTGCAGGAAAAATGTTCGGAATGCGTTCCGCGCCGCAGAATTTTGATAACGATCAGCTCAAAAAGGCTTGTGACCTTGCCCACGCAAAGGGCGCAAGAATCCATGTGACCTGCAACACACTTCCACGCAATAATGAAATTCCTCATCTTCAGGAATTTATGGAGAATGCTCAGGCTTGCGGAGTTGATGCGTTCATAATTGCCGACCTCGGTGTTTTTGAGGCGGCTAAAAAGTATGCGCCAAAGGTTCAGCGCCACATTTCGACTCAGGCGGGAGTAACAAACTATGCGGCGGCAAATGTGCTTTACAATATGGGTGCGTCAAGGGTTGTGCTTGCAAGAGAAATTCCGCTTGATGAAATTGCCGAAATGCGTGCAAAAGTTCCGAAAGAGCTTGAAATCGAATGCTTTGTACACGGTGCAATGTGTGTTTCATTTTCAGGCAGATGCCTTATTTCAAGCTATATGACAGGCAGAGATGCGAACCACGGCGACTGTGCTCAGCCGTGTCGCTGGAAGTATCATCTTTACGAAGAAAACCGTCAGGGACAGTATTTCCCTGTTGAAGAAACAGGTGACGGCACATATCTCTACAATTCAAGAGATCTCTGTATGATTGAGCATATCCCCGAGCTTGTAAAGGCAGGTGTTTCAAGCTTTAAGATTGAGGGCAGAGCAAAGTCGGCTTACTATGTCGCTGTTACAACAAACGCTTACCGTCACGCTGTTGACGATTATTTTGCAGAGGGTGACGATTATGTTCTCAAACCGTGGATAAGGGAAGAACTTGAAAAAATCAGCCACCGTGAGTATAACACAGGCTTCTATTTCGGCAGAGAACCAGGTCAGGTTACGGGCAACGGAGGATATATCCGTCATTATGACAATGTTGCATTGTGTGAAGAGCTTGTTGACGACACAACCGCAGTAATCACTCAGCGCAACAAATTCTATGTGGGCGACACACTTGATGTACTTCCGCCAAGCGGAGTGCCGTTTGAAATCAAGTGTGAATCACTTACAACCGACGAGGGTATGCCCGTTGAAAGTGCGCCGCATCCGATGCAAAGACTTACAATGAAATGCAACGCTCCCGTTCCGTCAGGCTCGGTTATCAGAAAAAAGCGTGATTAATCCCGAATTTTGCTATTGACAACACAAAGAAACAGTTCTATAATCTATGTATTGAAATTGAATTACAATATTCGGCTGTGACGGGATTAACCGAGATGTCAGCATTTCAGAGAGAAAGCCGTTTTGGTGCAAGGCTTTTATGTGAAGTTTCGGTGCGCTGCCCCTGAGCTCTGTGTGATTAAGCACAGCGTATTTCTGCGTTAAGGAAATGTAATCTTATGACGATTACTCAAAGCGGACGCTTGGCGTCAATTTGGGTGGTACCGCAGGATATTCCTGTCCCATTGTATTTTTATACAATGGGATTTTTTATTTTGCTCGGTTGCATACTTTAAACAAATTTGAACGAATATTGTATTCCCCTGTGAATTTGTATAAGGAGAGATTTTTTATGAAGTGGACAGGACTTAACGAATTAAGAGAAAAGTTCCTTGAATTCTTTGAATCAAAGGGTTGTTTAAGACTCCCCAGCTTTTCGCTTGTTCCAAAGGACGACAACAGCCTTCTGCTTATCAACAGCGGTATGGCTCCTATGAAAAAATATTTTACAGGTGAGGTAACACCTCCTCGCAAGCGTGTTACAACCTGTCAGAAATGTATCCGTACTCCCGACATTGAGCGTGTCGGTATCACAGCCCGTCACGGTACATTCTTTGAAATGCTCGGTAACTTCTCATTCGGCGACTATTTTAAGCACGAGGCTACAGCTTGGGCATGGGAATTCTTTACAAAGGTTCTTGAAATGCCTCCCGAAAAGCTCTATGTTTCAATCTATGAGGACGATGACGAGGCTTTTGACATTTGGACAAAAGAAGTCGGCGTTGATCCGTCACATATGGTAAGACTCGGCAAGGAAGATAACTTCTGGGAACACGGTTCAGGTCCCTGCGGCCCGTGCTCCGAAATCTACTTTGACCGTGGCGACGAAAAGGGCTGCGGCAGACCCGACTGTCATGTAGGCTGTGAATGTGACCGTTTTGTTGAGGTTTGGAACCTTGTATTTACTCAGTTTGAGAGTGACGGCAAAGGTAACTACACTCCTCTTGAACATCCGAACATTGATACAGGTATGGGCCTTGAAAGACTTGCCTGTGTTATGCAGGGTGTTGACAACCTTTTCCTCGTTGACACAATTCAGAATATTATGAAACACATCTCACAGATTACAGGTGTTGAGTACGGCAAAAATGAAAAGAGCGATGTTTCGCTCCGTGTTATCACAGACCATATCCGCAGTACAACATTTATGATTGGTGACGGTGTTCTTCCGTCAAACGAGGGCAAGGGCTATGTGCTTCGCCGTTTGCTCAGAAGAGCTGCTCGTCACGGCAGACTTCTCGGTTACAACGAGCCTTTCCTCTATAAGGTTTGCGATACGGTTATCAAGGAAAATCTCACAGCTTATCCCGAACTCAAGGAAAAGCAGGAGTTCATTACAAAGGTTATCAAGGTTGAGGAAGAAAGCTTTGCCAAGACAATTGATCAGGGCTTTAAGATGCTCAACGGCATTATGGACAGCGAAGATGTTAAGGTTCTCAGCGGTGAGGACGCATTTAAGCTTAACGATACCTACGGCTTCCCGATTGACCTTACAAAAGAAATTCTTTCGGAAAAAGGCATCAAGGTTGATGTTGAGCGTTTCCGTGAGCTTATGAAGGAGCAGAAAAAGCGTTCCCGTGACGCAAGAAAGAACGCCGGTGCAGACGCTTGGATTTCTGACACAACAGACCTTTCGGATGTTGCAAATACAGAATTCGTAGGTTACACAGACCTCAAGTCAACTTCAAAGGTTCTTGCAATCGTTAAGGACGGTGTGAGAGTTGACAGTATCGGCGAGGGCGAAAATGCTATCATCGTTCTCGACAAAACTCCGTTCTACGGAGAAGGCGGCGGTCAGGTTGGCGACACAGGTGTTATGGAGTCTGGCAGTTTTTCAGCTGATATTGACAACACAACAAAGAATCCGTCAGGCACAATTTACCTTCACGCTTGTACAGTAAAGAGCGGCAGCATCAATGTAGGTGCAGAGGTTTCAACTGCTGTTGATGAAGAGCGCCGTGCGGATATTACAAGAAACCACACAGCGGCTCACCTTCTTCAGTCGGCTCTCCGTGAGGTTCTCGGCAACCATGTTCAGCAGGCAGGTCAGCTTGTTTCAGACGATTACTTCCGTTTTGACTTTACTCACTTTGAGGCTCTCACGGCAAAGGAACTCATTGAGGTTCAGAATCTTGTAAATAAAAAGATTCTTGAGGCAATCCCCGTTACGACACGGGAAATGCCTATTGAAGAGGCTAAAAAGCTCGGCGCAATGGCACTCTTCGGTGAAAAGTACGGCGATGTTGTCCGTGTTGTAAGCGCAGGCGACTTCTCTGTTGAATTCTGTGGTGGTACACATGTAAAGAATACTGCAAACCTCGGTCTTTTCAGAATCAGACAGGAGGGTTCGGTTGCCGCAGGTGTAAGAAGAATTGAGGCTCTCACAGGTATGGGCGTTCTCAAGTACATCAACGGTATGAGCGCTGTTATTATGGATGTTTGCTCATTACTCAAAATTGCAAATCCAAAGGCAGTTGTTGAGGGTGTTCAGAAGGCTGAACAGCTTATCAAGGAACAGCAGAGAGAAATCAACGAGCTTAATTCAAAGCTTGCCGTTGCTCAGATCGGTCAGCTTTTTGCAGGCACAACGGAGGAAAACGGTGTAAGAGTGGTAACAGGCAGAATTGACAAGGCTAATGCCGACATTCTTCGCACAATGTGCGAAAAGGCAAGAGATTTTGCCCCGAAGTGCGTATGTGTTCTTGCAACTGAAAATGACGGCAAGGTGACATTTGCCGCAGCCTGCGGTAAAGAGGCTCTTGCTCTCGGTGCAAATGCAGGCAAAATCATAAAGGCTGTTGCTCAGAAGGCCGGAGGCAACGGAGGCGGAAAGCCCGATATGGCTATGGCAGGTGCTAAACAGCCTGAGAAGATTTCAGAGGCTCTTGACAGCGTAAAAGAAACTGTTTATGCAATGTTAAAATAATCGTTTAATGTGTATTTATGGCTTACTTGCCGGTTGAATTGTGGAAAATAGCCAAACGGTTACATAAAATCTTGTGCAATTAACAAAAACGGTTTTAAATCAAAACTATTGCAGTTTTGTTATTTTTATAGTATAATAAGCAATACTAAGATATGAAAATCTATCTTGGATATTTATGAACAATTTTAGGAGGAGATTAAAAATGTTCAAGAAAATTGCAGGTCTTTTTCTTGCAGCAGCAGTAATGTGCAGTTCAGCTGCCATCACAGCTAGCGCTGCAGAAGCAGAGGATGACGCTGCTGTTGCTGCAGCAGATCAGTCAGGCGAGGTTTCAGCCGACGGTTCATCAGAGGTTTCAGCTGACGCTTCTTCAGAAGTTGAAGCAGGCAATGTTGTTAAGTTTGATGTTAAGAAGTCAGGCTGGAATAATGTTAAGTCAGTATTCTGTCATATTTGGAAAGCTGACGGTTCAGGCGATTGGCCGGCTTGGCAGTCAAAGAAAGAAAAATGTAAGTACGATTCTTCAACAGGTATCGCTACATATGATCTTTCAAAGACAGGTAACACAATCTCTAAGTCAGACGGAAGAGTTTACTGTGTAATCTTTAGTGCTAACACAGGTATGCAGTCATACAACGCTATCATGAGCGGCAAGTGCATCGGTGACACACTTTATTGCACAGGTAATCAGCTTGAAAACCCTGAGGATTCAGAAAAGAAGGCAAACGAAGCTAAATGGGAAAACAATTCAGACTGCGGTCCTGAAAAGAAGATTACATCAACAGGTAACATCATCGGTTCTGCTTTCCCTGAGGGCGAATCAGATGCAACATTGTTGGCTACATACCTCGTCGCTTACTACAATGATGAGGCTAAGACAAGTTTTACACAGAAACTTCTTGACGAACTCAAGGTTAGCCCAACACAGGTTATGGGTGCTGTAACAGATAGGCTCAACGCTACAAAAAACCCTGATAAGGATACGATTGCTCCTGCAGTTGAGAAGATTCTCGCAGGTTGCACAGATCCTACAACAGGTAAAAAGGTTGACAAGACTCAGCTCGACAACGCTAAGAAGACAGGTGCTAAGGCAGCAGCCGGCAGCTCAAGCAACGGTTCAAGTTCTTCTTCAAGCAACGGTGGCTCAAGCTCATCAGGTTCAGGTTCTTCAAGCACAGGTGCAGTTAAGTCAGGTGTTGAAACAACTATCGTTTTCGTAATGGCAGGTCTTATGGTTTCAGCAGCAGGCGTTATGTTCCTTGCAAGAAAGAAGAAAGAAGACTGATTTTAACGAATTAATCTTTGATTAAGCATTTTTCGGACACTGTCAATCGGCAGTGTCCGTTTTGCTTTTTTAACTCATGGTGCAAAAATATTCAAAAAGTTTTTAAAACATCTTGACAACGCTCGCAGTGTTTGTTAAAATATTAATGTTGCAACGGGATGTAGCGCAGTTTGGTAGCGCACACGTCTGGGGGGCGTGGAGTCGCAAGTTCAAGTCTTGTCATCCCGACCAACTAAAGCCTTTTTGTCTTTTGACAGAAAGGCTTTTTTCTTTACGATAAACTGCTTACTGCAAATAAATTAACGCAAAAGGAGAAAATATGCTTAATATCGGCTCTCATCTTTCAATATCAAAAGGTTTTTACGCAATCGGCAGAGATGCACTTTCAATCGGAGCAAACACATTTCAATTTTTTACACGCAACCCTCGTGGCGGATCTGCAAGAAAAATTGATATCGAAGATATCAATGCACTTATAAAACTTATGACGGAAAATAATTTTACAAAAATTCTTGCCCATGCACCATACACAATGAACCTCTGTTCGGCAAAACCTGAAACCCGTGAATTTGCTTTGAACACGCTTACGGATGATTTGAAACGAATGGAATATCTCCCGAATAATCTTTACAACTTTCACCCCGGCAGTCACACGGGACAGGGCGTTAAAGCTGCGGTTGAGCAGATCGGCACAGCGTTGAATACTGCAATGTTCGATGATATGACAACCACGGTATTGCTTGAAACAATGGCGGGCAAAGGCACGGAGATCGGCAGAACCTTTGAAGAACTGTGTATGATTATCGACCGTGTGGAGCGAAACGATAAAATCGGCGTCTGCCTTGATACCTGCCATGTTTTTGACGCCGGTTATGACATTGTGAATAATCTTGACGGAGTTCTTGAAGAATTTGATCGTGTAATCGGGCTTGAAAGACTCAAGGCAATTCATCTCAATGACAGTATGAATCCTATCGGCAACCACAAGGACAGACATCAGAAAATAGGCGAGGGCTACATCGGAATTGATGCGTTCGGAAAAATTATAAATAATGAAAATTTGCGAAATCTTCCGTTTTTCCTTGAAACCCCGAACGAGCTTGACGGTTATGCCAAAGAAATTTCGGCTTTGAGGAATTTGTATTTTGAATGACATTTGCCTTAAAATAAATCAATACAAAAATTGTCAAAAATATTTGTTGCTATTGCAATTTGCGAAAATTAAAAAATTTAAAGTCCTCTCGATTTTTCGAGGGGGCTTTTTTCGACTTTTTACAATAAAATCGGTTTGCCGTTACACATAATTTGAATACGCAGACAAAGATATAATAATTACCCTTAAATCGGGAACAATAGTAAAAACGATTTACGGAGTGATATTGTGATTCAAAACATACGGAAAAATGAATTTGAAAGTTTAATAAAATCATCAAAGCCAGTGCTTGCCGATTTTTATGCCGAATGGTGTTCACCGTGCAGAATGCTTTCGCCTGTAATAGAAGAAATCGGTGAAAAATACAAAGCATATTTTGAAACCGTCAAGGTCAATGTTGACGAAAATCCCGAATTGACAGAACGCTACGGTGTATCGGGAATTCCTGCGCTTTTGCTCTTTAAAGACGGCAACGAAATTTTGCGTATGTCGGGTGTTCAGACCGAAGAACGGATAATCTCCGCAATCTCCGAAAAAACGGGTGAGAGTTTTGTATGACCTTGTAATTGTCGGCGGAGGTGCGGCAGGACTTACGGCGGCACTCTATGCCTCTCGGAGCGGACTTGACTGTATTGTGCTTGATCCGTCATCACCCGAGGGCAGTTCAATTGCCCTCACGGATGCGGTTGAAAACTACACGGGCTTCAGCGATATTGCAGGCTTTGACCTCATTCAGCACTTTTATTCACACGCAAAGTCATTCGGTGCAAATTTTGTCAGACAATCCCTTGTCGGCATAAGAAAAAATTATGACGGTTTTATCCTTGAATGTTCCGACAGCGAGGTCAAGACAAAATCTGTTATTCTCTGCATGGGCGCAACCCACAAAAAATTGGGAATTGACGGTGAAAGTAAGTTTGAAGGCAGAGGAGTAAGCTATTGTGCCGTGTGTGACGGCTATTTTTTCAAAGACAAAACAGTGGCGGTAATCG
>ENA-OPCV01000282-OPCV01000282.1-human-gut-metagenome-genome-assembly--contig:-NODE-282-length-48362-cov-4.901257_pt1 | contig 48362 bp, 44 predicted proteins | sample MGYA00241257_ERZ501494 | MGnify/ENA primary metagenome ERZ501494 (study PRJEB25962, sample SAMEA2042618) | human gut metagenome | biome: human gut; feature: human-associated habitat; material: faeces...
GTTTCACTGTCGGCACCATCGTTGGTTTCACTGTCGGCACCATCGTTGGTTTCACTGTCGGCACCATCGTTGGTTTCACCGTTGGAGCTATAGTCGGTTTTGCCGTCACATCCATAGTCGGACTAACATTGGTCGTCTCTGATGGTTGTACTATTGCGGTCGGCTTCGGTGTCACTACCCGCACCGGAGTGGCAACAGGCATTGGTTTCGGTCTCCTAATAACTATCTTTTTCGGCAATACTCGAACGTGACAAACCAATTTCTTTTTGCCTACTTTTGCAACAATTTTTGTTATTCCTATCTTTTTCGCCCTTACGAGTCCTTTTTTACTGACTGTCGCTATTTTTTTCTTACTGGATTTCCACTTTACCTTCTGCTTTTTCTTTAAATTTTTCACTTTGAGCTGTTTTTTGGCCCCAGCGCGCAAAGTTATCGTTTTTTTGTTGAGCTTTGGCGCCTTTGCTGCCTCGGCGAGCATAACCGATGATGTGGAAGTTACCACTAATGCCGCCGCCAGCACGCCGCACCAAGCTCTTGTGCATGATTTCTTTTTCACTTCTTTCTCCTTCCTCCGACTATCTGTCAACAGTTACATTTAATACCTCACTCTTCTTTAATAATATCCGCAAAAGTCGCCCCGGATGCCTTCGCTAAATCCTCCGGCTGCAGAAGAATCTGTACGCCTCTTCTTCCTCCGCTCACAGCAATCTTGTCCTGCTGTTTTGCACTCTCATGAATCACTGTTGTATACTGCTTTTTCATACCGATCGGAGTACATCCTCCGCGAATATAACCGGTCACTTTGTTGATCTCTTTGACCGACACCATTTCCACATGCTTTTCACCAACTGCACGTGCCGCCTTTTTCATATCAAGCTCACGATGCACCGGTATTGCATATACATAATAGTTGCCGCTCTTGCCCAATGTAACTAAAGTCTTAAATGTCATTTCGTAATCCTGCCCAAGTTTGTCAGCGACATCCATTCCGTCAACAAATTCTTCACATTCATAATTCATCAACTCATACGGAATCTTTTGCCGATCCAACATTCTCATCGCATTGGTTTTTACTTCTTTACCCATGATGTCATCCTCTTTTACTTAAATTAATTTTACCTTATCGATAAGATCAATAACAAGGTTTGGATAATACACTGTTCCGTCATTATATGCACCGGCGCCCAGGCCCATAACAGCGTAATCTCCACTCCATAATAATGCTCTGGCACCACTGCTCTCGATCATACTGTTAGCAAATCCGATAGCATCCATGTTGCCGATCAAAACACGCTCTCCCCATGCGCCAGGTGCTATCCCTGCGGCACGGATCGACGATCTAATATCATTACTGGATCTTGAGGCATCACTTGCATCAATAATTCCTGCTGAAACAATCTCGCTGCTATAAGATTTGGCTGCTGCGCTAAGCTTCGTATTAATACGGAATGCGCTTTGTCCCTGATTTACCAAATATGCATTCAAAAGTTCTCCGCTTTCGGTTGCCATTGCGGTCTGCACCTCTGTCGGATATTTTAACTGCAATGTCGTTTCACTGACCTTTGTCATATCATCCACCAAAAAGCTGTCGCTAAATGCCTGAATACAATATACCTGGTTGCTTCCGAGTGCATCCACAAATGCGATAACTTCCGTTCCCTTGATCGTCTTTGTATATGCACCGGCTGCACTGCCTGCCAAATACCAGTCAACGCTGGTCCAGCCATTCGATGCTAATGTACTCGCCGGCGTTCCATAAGATACCTCGCCTGCATAAGACATTCCCGGCGCAATTGCTGTAATTCCGATCACTTCATTATCCTGCAAATATGCCAAAATATAAGTGCTATATTTCTGATCATATTGGTTGCCGCTCAGGCTGGAATTATTGCCATTCTCACGAAATGCGATCACATCAAATCCCTGTGGAGATTTTTCTTCACGTTTCACGTCAGTTGACTTACTTGCCAGTGCATTATTAAACGCTGTCTTTGTCATTCCAACCGAAAGCTGTCTGTTGCCTACCGTCAGTCCTGATGAACTTGGTGTTGCTGTTGGCGTCACTGACGGCGTTTTGCTTGGAGCTGACGTTGGGGTAGCGGTTGGCGCATTCGTTGGTGCCGGCGTCGGAGTACTGGTAGTACCACTCGTTGGTGTCGCACTTGGTGCTGCACTTGCAGATGGCTCCGGTGTCTTCTGTGCCGCTCCCTGTACTATGATCTTATCCGAATTCAAATAATATACAGTTTCTGTCATATTATCAACCAAACGCACATAAATCGTATTTACCGTACCTGTCTGCAAAGTAAAAGACTGATCATTTCTAGGATGATTTTGCCAAAAACCTTGTCCAAACTCTTCTCCTTCGTGACTTTTCAGTTCATCCAAAGACATCTCTCTACCGTAAGTATTCGTATAATACAAAGAGCCGTCAAAAATATCTGTGTAACCAATTCGGATCGTTGCCCCTTCGGTTACTGTTACATCCTTCAACGGTCTGTGGTATGCATTCCACGTCGTTGCAACATTATCATTCAAAATAATCTTCGCTGTCGTTGGGTCTCCCTCTTCTGAAGGTTGCGTTGTCTGCGAAGGATTATCGGACACCTGTGGATTCTTGCTTGGTATAGTTCCCGGCTTAGCAGTTACTTTTGCCGTAGCTTTTGGCTTAGCAGTTACTTTTGCCACAGCTTTTGGCTTAGACGTAACTTTCGCCTTTTTCTTTGCCTTGACAACAACTTTACAGGTATACTTCTTTTTGCCGATTTTGGCAACAATTTTAGCCGTTCCTTTTTTCTTCGCTTTGACAACACCCTTCTTAGTTACTGTCGCAATTTTTTTCTTCGAAGAAGACCACTTTACTTTCTTTTTGGTCCCTTTCACCTTCAATTTAGCCTTTTTACCAACAGTCAATACAAGCTTTTTCTTGTTTAGCTTGACCTTTGCCTTGGCATCAGTCTGCTGCCCCGGTACAAACACCGATGTGATCACTAACGCTCCGGCAAGCACAAGGCTCATCCATTTCTTTCTCTCTTTTTTCATGCTATTTCCACATTCCTTTCTCTGCCCGCCGGCTTGTCAGTTTTTGCATTCGCCACAGGCACAACATTAAAATCACGGATTTCATCCCAGCTACTCTAAAATGCCACTCTCGCACAATCTACAAAGTCAATGACCAAATATGTGTAAAACACACCGTCACCATTTTCAAAATATGCTGCACTTCCAATCCCCATAACGCCAAGTCCCTCTTCATCGCAAAGCTGCGCTCTTGCCGCCTGACTCTGCACAGCAGAATTTGCAAAACCAATGGCATCCATATTGTTGGCCATAATTCGCTCACCCCACTGTCCGCACTGTAAACCTGCGCCGACGATCGCCGATTTAATCTCAGAACTGCTTCTGGTCATGTCTGCCGCATCTGTTACACCGGCTTTTGCCATCGTGTTGCTGTAGCTTTGTGCCACACCGCTTAATTTTGAATTGATCACAAGGGAACGCATTCCATAAAAAGTGAGATATGCATTGATCAGCTCGCCACTCTCTGTTGCCATCGCCTTTACCACTGCATCGCTGTACGTACATGACGCATCCTGACTGGAAAGATTGGTCATTCCATCAATAGAATAGGCTTTATCAAACGCCTGTATACAGTAAGTCGTCTGGGTTCCATAATAATCTACAAACGCCAGCACATTCGCATTGGAAGTCTCTGTGGAATAGGCTCCTTCTCCATCTTTGTGTTTATCGTTATGTGCTGCATACCATTCTACCGATGACCAACTGCTTGATGATTCTAAAACAGCTGCACTGGTTCCCGCTTTTACTAAAGAACCATATGCCATTGATTTACTGATACCACAAATACCTACGACCTTGCCGCTTTTCAGATACAGCAAAATATATGTACTAAATTTGTCATCGCGCGAAACGCTGGAGTTGTTACCGTTTGGTCGGAATGCAAGGACATCAAATCCCTGTGGAGATTTTTCCGAACGCAATATATCCGTCGAAAGTGAACCCAATACCGTGTGCACCTGCGCCAATGTCATACCAAGTGTCAGATTGCGTCCTCCAATCTGAAAAATATCCCCATTTAGTGCTACATTCTTACCCGGTGTACCGTTCACCTTCTGTGTACCGCCATTCGTTTTCGAACTGTTATTCTTACGGTTTGTATTTTTATTGCTTTTTTTAGTGGAAGCTGCTTTTACCGTTACTTTGCAGACATATTTTTTCTTGCCAACTTTAGCAGTGATCTTAGCAGTTCCTTTTTTCTTTGCCTTGACAACACCTTTTTTCGTAACGGTCGCTACCTTCTTTTTATTGCTGGACCATTTTACTTTTTTCTTGTTGTTCTTTAGCTTTAACGTAGTCTTTTTACCAACTTTTAAAACAACTTTCGTTTTGTTTAGCTTCACCTTCTTCTTGGCGGCAGCCGCAGCATCCATGCTCTGTGGCATTATCATTGCGGCAGCTAGTGCTAATGCTAATACACGCGCCCATGGCTGTCTTCTTTTTTTCATACGCTCCTCTTTTCCATGCCGATTGTACGACATTAATTTTCATTTCTATGTTACCTTTTATTATATGATATTCTTCTCTATTTCTCAACCGTTTTCGTACAGTATTTATGCGGTTTGTACGAATTTACATCTGACACATTTCTGCCATTTTTGGAACCCCATTGATAAGCAGCTCTAACTTCCGGTATGGAAAGTTTCCTATAATGCAAAAAACAGTTTTGATATTCTCGAATGAGAATACCAAAACTGCTTATCGTATTTACCTACTCTGCGTTCACTATGCATTGTTCAGGCACGAGCATTGCATCGCACTGTATTATTTACCTAGCGTGCTGACAAGATTAATTCTCGTCAGTGCCTTTTTAAGTGCTAATTCTGCGCGTACCATGTCTACCTGCTTCTCACCGCTTCCGATACGACGTTCTGCGCGGAGCTTTGCCTCTTCTGCTCGGTGCACATCGATCTCGTCCGGCCACTCACAGGCTTCCGCAAGCACCGTAACCTTATTGCCGCGAATTTCCACAAATCCATCCAGCAAAGCCGCCTCACGTACTTTGCCTTCCTGATGGATCTTGACAACACCCGGTTCAACAATTGCCGTAAGTGGGATATGTCCCGCCAGCACACCAATCTCACCTTCTGTTGTCCGCATTTCAACCATGTCCACTTCCTCGTCAAAAAAGATTCGGGTCGGAGATATGATCTGCAAAGTAAATGTTTTGTCTGCCATATGACCCTCCTTTCTTATTTGGAAGCCATTCTGGCCACTACCTCGTCAATATTTCCGGCATTCAAGAAATAGCTCTCCGGAATATCATCGTGCTTACCATCCAAAATCTCTTGGAATCCACGAATCGTCTCACTAACCGGTACGTACTGTCCCGGCAGGCCTGTAAACTGCTCTGCTACATGGAACGGCTGCGACAGGAAACGCTGCACTTTACGCGCTCTATTTACAACGATCTTGTCTTCTTCTGACAACTCGTCCATACCAAGAATTGCGATAATATCCTGCAATTCCTTGTATTTCTGCAAAATCTCCTGCACGCCACGAGCCACTTTATAGTGTTCCTCACCGACAATATGCGGATCGAGGATACGTGATGTTGACTCCAACGGATCTACTGCCGGATAAATACCAAGCTCGGAAATCGCACGCGAAAGTACAGTTGTTGCGTCCAAATGTGCGAATGTATTTGCCGGAGCCGGATCGGTCAAATCGTCCGCCGGCACATAAACCGCCTGTACTGATGTGATAGATCCTGTTTTCGTTGAGGTGATCCTCTCCTGCAATGCACCCATCTCCGTCTGCAGCGTTGGCTGATAACCTACGGCACTTGGCATACGTCCAAGCAACGCAGATACCTCTGATCCAGCCTGTGTGAAACGGAAAATATTATCAATAAACAATAAGACATCTTTTCCGGAACGATCACGGAAATTCTCTGCCATGGTAAGTCCTGTAAGACCTACTCGCATACGTGCTCCAGGTGGCTCGTTCATCTGACCGAATACCATCGTCGTTTTATCAATAACACCTGACTCGATCATTTCATAATACAAGTCATTTCCTTCACGAGTACGCTCACCTACACCGGTAAATACGGAATATCCACCGTGCTCCTGCGCGATATTTGTGATCAACTCCTGGATCAATACGGTTTTACCTACTCCGGCGCCACCGAACAAACCAATCTTACCACCTTTCTGGTAAGGGCAAAGCAGATCAACGACCTTGATTCCGGTTTCCAAAATCTCTGTTTCTGTCGACTGCTCATCGAATGCCGGCGCTTTTCTGTGGATCGGGTCATATCTCACCCCTTCCGGTGCCGGTTTTTCATCAATTGGCTCACCTAACACATTAAAGATACGTCCCAATGTAGCTTCGCCTACCGGTACAGAAATCGGTGCGCCCGTTGCATGTGCTTCCATACCGCGAACCAAACCGTCGGTTGGTCCCATGGCAATACAACGAACTGTGTCATCACCCAAATGCTGTGCCACTTCCACTACGAGCTTTCCACCATCTTTCAACGGAACATTGATTGCCTCGTTAATCTCCGGCAGTTTGCCCTCTGGGAATTTAATATCGATAACGGCACTGACGATCTGCGTCAGCTTACCAACATTTAATTCTGCCATTTAATTTCTCCTTTTTATTTTGCTATGAAATCGCGGATGCTCCTGCGATAATCTCCGTCAATTCCTGTGTAATAGATGCCTGACGGGCTCTATTATATTTTAGCGACAAGTCACTGATCATCTCTTCCGCATTACTCGTTGCCGAATCCATTGCCTGCATACGTGCACCGTTTTCACTGGCATGTGACTCCACAAGTCCGCCAAAGATCAGGCTGTTCACGTACTTTGGAATAATCGCATTTAATGCTTCTTCCGGTGCCGGCTCATAATTCATCAACGTGATGCGATCGATCGGGTTCTCTTCTACGTCCTCCGCATCTGCTGTAATATCGGATGCGTTGATCGGAAGCAGTTTCATCATCGTAGGGATCTGTACCATCGTGTTCTTAAAGATCGTATAGATCAGATAAATCTCTCCGATCTCCCCCATCGTAAACTTGCTCAAAACTTCTTTGCCAATCTCCGATGCATCTGCATATAATGGTTCGTTGATCGCCTCCGAATAATCTCCGGCTATGGTGTAACCCTCACGCTCCACGCTGTCACGACCCTTTGTACCAACTGCATAGACCACTGTGTTTTCCGTAGTAAAACGTTCGTCTTTCGTCAACAGTTTCACTGCATTCGAGTTGTAACCACCTGCCAATCCGCGGTTCGATGTGATCAGGATCACTGCTTTTTTGTCAGACCGGCTTTTTTGCAAAAACGGATGGGACATTTCCCCGGACTTGGCGATCATCGCTGCCACAGCCTCATACATCGCATCAAAATAAGGTTTTGATACTTCTGCACCGACTTTTGCTTTCTGCAGCTTGACAGAGGAAACAAGTTTCATCGCTTTGGTAATCTGTCCGGTACTTTGGACACTTTCTTTACGCCGTTTGATATCTCTCATTGACGCCATTGTCTCTTACCTCCCCTCGAAACTATTTTTCAAACTCTGCTTTAAACTCCTCGATTGCCTGGATCAGTTTCTTCTCTGTGTCTTCCTTGATCTCTTTGTCCTCGCGAATGGAAGCAGGGACTTCCGGATATTTCGTATCGATATACTCAAACAATCCTTTTTCAAAGTCCATAATGTCATCTACTTCTACATCGATCAAGTACTTCTTGGTCGCCGCATAGATAATGATAACCTGATTTTCAACCGGCATCGGCTTGTACTGATCCTGTTTCAGGATCTCACGAATACGCTCGCCCTGTGCCAACTGCTCCTTCGTCTCAGGATCGAGATCCGAACTAAACTGTGAAAATGCCGCCAGCTCACGATACTGCGCAAGCTCGATACGGATCGGTCCGGAAATCTTCTTCATCGCTTTGATCTGTGCAGAACCTCCTACACGAGATACTGACAAACCGGCATTGACTGCAGGTCGGAAACCAGCATTAAACATCTCTGTTTCCAAATAGATCTGTCCATCTGTGATAGAAATAACATTTGTTGGAATATAAGCGGATACATCGCCTGCCTGCGTCTCAATGATCGGCAATGCCGTCAATGAACCACCGCCCAGCTTATCTGACAATCTCGCTGCACGCTCCAACAATCTGGAATGCAGATAGAATACATCTCCAGGGAATGCCTCACGTCCTGGCGGACGCTTAAGCAGCAAGGAAAGTGTACGATATGCCGCAGCATGTTTGGTTAAGTCATCATACACAACCAATACATCTTCGCCGTTCTCCATCCATTCCTCACCAATTGCACATCCGGAATATGGTGCAATATACTGAAGCGGTGCTAACTCACTCGCTGTTGCTGCAACGATCGTGGTATAATCCATCGCTCCATATTCTTCTAATTTTTTCACAAGGTTGGCAATCGTTGACGCTTTCTGTCCGATCGCTACGTAAATACATTTTACGCCCTGTCCTTTCTGATTAATGATCGTGTCGATCGCGATCGCGGTTTTACCGGTCTGGCGGTCACCAATGATCAACTCACGCTGTCCTCTTCCGATCGGTACCATGGAGTCAATCGCCTTAATACCTGTCTGAAGCGGTGTGTCTACGGATTTACGTGCGATAACACCGGACGCCACACGCTCGATCTGTCTGGACTTATCGGTTTTGATCGGTCCTTTGCCATCAATCGGCTGTCCCAGCGCATTCACTACACGTCCGAGCATGGCATCTCCAACCGGCACCTCAACAACATGACCTGTCGTCTTTACGGTGTCGCCTTCATTGATGTTTTTATGGTCACCCAAAAGAACCGCACCTACGTTATCTTCTTCCAAGTTCAATACCATGCCATATATCTCATTAGGAAATTCCAACAGTTCACCCTGCATCGCTTTCTCTAAGCCATGAATACGGGCAATTCCGTCGGCAACCTGTATTACAGTACCTATATCTGCTACTTCAAATTTGGTACTGTAGTTTTTAATCTGCTCTTTAATGACTGAGCTGATTTCCTCAGGTCTCAAATTCATGATACACTCGCACCTTCTTTCTGTTTATTCTAATTCGTCAACTGAACCTGCGACAACTCTTTTGCCATTCGATTCAGCTTTGATCTGATACTGCTGTCTACCACTCTGTCTCCGATACGGATCACCACGCCACCGATCAGGGATGCATCCACAGAATAGTTCATGATGAACTCCACATAAGATGTCGTGTTCAATAATTTCTGCACGATCTCCTGCTTCTCATCCTTAGACAGTTCGACAGCCGATATCACATATGCTACGCCGATCTTTTTGTATTCACGAACCTTATCAATGAAATACGTCAAAATCTTTTCGATTTCCGAAAAACGTCCTTTTTCAACGATAGTGACCATGAATCCTGTCAGCGTATCGGATGCTTTGCCAGCAAACACCTGCTCTACCAGTGAGACTTTCTGCTCAACCGGAAGCTTTGGATGTGTCAGCAGCTTGATGTACTGCTCATTCGCTTCGATCACATCAAGCACGATCTGCACTTCCTCCAGAGTGGAATCAATCGTTCCCTCTTCCACGGCAACCTCAAACAAGGCTTCGCCGTATGTCTTTGATACTAACTTAGCCATGTCTCATCACCCATCTCTTCCAAAGTGTCTGCAAGCAACTGTGACTGTTTGCTTTCGTCCAAAGAAGATGCAACGATTTTACCAGCCATTGCCGTTGCGACATTAATGATTTCCTGTTTCATTTCATCCTTGACCTTGCTCTTCTCCAGTTCAACTTCTCGATTTGCACGGGCAACGATCTGTGCGGCTTCTTCCCTCGCTTCTTCTAACATGACACTTTCTTTCTTGAGTGCCTTTTTACGCGCTTCGCTCAGGATCTCATCCGTCTCTTTTTGCACATTTTTTATTTTTTCATCATATTCTGCTTTGAATTGAATTGCATCCTGCTTCTCGCGCGCTGCCGTTTCCATCTGCTCACGAATGCCTTCCTGCCGCTTCTCCATCAGATTTCTCGCCGGATTAAACAACAGATAGGACAGAAGCAAAAATACAAAAAACATTGCTAATATGGTAATCGCTGAGTCTACTAATAACTGTGGATCTAAACCAAAAATATAATCGCCCAGTCCACTGCTCAGTGCAACCTGAATTACTCCGCTCACGTTAGTGCCTCCTTTCCGCTAGAGTCTTCCACCAAATGCTTACGCCATCTTCCGGTCATTTTTCCATTGAAAAATAGTACCGGCTGCCGGCACTTGCATTGATTAATGAAGCTTTGCGTAAAGTGGGTTCGCGAATAACAGGATCAAAGCAACTACCAGACCATACAAACCTGTTGTCTCTGCTACTGCCTGTCCAAGAAGCATTGTTGACATAACGTCACCTTTCGCACCCGGATTACGTCCTACTGCAGAAGCACCGTAACCGGCAGCAATACCCTGTCCTACACCAGGTCCGATACCGGCAATAACCGCAAGACCTGCACCAATAGCAGAACCCATCAAAACCAATCCATCGTTATCAATATTCATAATAATCCTCCATTTCTAAAGTGCTTATCCGCACTTCTTCACTTTTTTGTTTATGCCTGATCCCCAATCGCATCCGAGACAAAGCACATTGTCAACATACAAAATACATACGTCTGAATCGCACCGGAAAATACATCCAAATAAATGTGCAATGCAGCCGGCCAGATTAATGTCAAAACCTTTGGCAATAATCCGTAGATCAATCCCGTCATAACCGTTCCGGATAAAATATTACCGAACAAACGGAGAGACATAGAAACCGGTGTAGAAAATTCACTGATCAAGTTCATTGGAAAGAACAGAAAGATCGGTTCAAACAATCCCTTAATCTTACCGAATTTCTGGTACTTAAAACCGTTGTATTGAATCATCACCCAAGTAATGATCGCCAACGGAAATGTGACACCGTAATCTGCTGTCGGCGGTCGTAGCCCTAGCAAACCGGACAAGTTGCACGCCAAAATAAATAAAAACAAAGCGCTGACATAGTTACGAAACTTTGGTGCCTTACTCTCTCCCATGGAGCCCGCCACCATACCATCCAGCGATTCTACGATCAGCTCGACCACATTTAGAAACGGTCCCGGCACCTGATCCGGAGTCGCCTTACGAATCGCACGATTTGCAAAAACAGCAAAAATAAGCAGTGCAGCGATTACAATGATCATGGATATATGCGTCGTAGTCAGATACACATCTGAACCGAAAAACTTGAATTTCGTATATCCATGGATAAAAAAGTCTACCTGCTGCTCATTTCCCTTTGCCAAAAACACATTGTTTGCAAAGGAATCAAACGGCATACAAAAGACGCCACTTCCCACATTCTCACCTTCCCTTTCTATAGAATAAATTATATATACAGGCAAATATCTCTTGTTTACCATTTCATTACAAAGCGAAAATCAACGTTTCACGATACATTGCACCGCACAACCGCAATCTCCTATAAAATAAAACAACAGAATATCTGCAATACATATCTATTTTTTAAATAATTTTTCATAACGCGGGTGCATTTTCGGATACGATAATGCACTGACCTTGACTCCAAACAACGTCAGTATCGCCGGAATCGGATGTACATATTCATAAAATATCATGCATACCGCCAGCGTAACCGCCATGATCACCAATCTCTGCAGCGATGCAAGCTGCGCATGTCTGGATGCATGCGCCGGATCCATATCAAGCGCAATGTCCAAGTGGCGAAACATATGCCACAAAAGAACTAATGCCGCCGCACCACCAAACAGCCCTCCAAATAACATCGAAACTCTGCCTCGACTGATAATTACAAAAAGCAGCGTAACAATGGCTGTCCACAGAATAGAACTAATCATCAATTCCTTTAGTACCTGTTTTACCTGTTTCATGCTCTCCCGCTGCTTCCTCCCGCTTCTCGGTGAGTCCTTTCATGTAGTCAAGCTGCTCATGCTCTTTCTTCATGTCAGCCTCATAAAAGGACTTGGTTAATATATATACATTTTTGAACGCAGCCCCGATTCCTAACAACAACATGAACGGAAATATGATCTGTGTACCAAACAGACGATTCAGCCAAGTGCCCAGCCAACCGCTAATAAAGATCGGCACGAGCATTGTAATACTGATCTGCGTGATCATCATAAAACTACGCAAAATTTTCTTCTCTTTCTTACTCATTTTTTAATAACCTCTCATTATGCTATTATAATTTATTCTTCTGAAAAAGTCCACCAAAGAGCGCAAAAAATCTCGTGTAGTATCAAGCGATCTGCTAACTCCTTTTCCCCTCCGATTATCCCGCAAATAATTTAATTCGATAAGCTAGAAAGTCCTTTACAAGCCAACTTCCCTAGACTATAATTATTCCACAAGAAGAAAAAGAGCAAAACCAGCGTTTTGCTATCAAATAAAAATAAGCCGCTGAAAGGAGTTGCTTCATGAGCCGACCACGATTATTTCGACGTCGCTTTATCCCCGACGAAAACATCGAATTAAAAGATGATATGATCTTAGCCTTAGAGCCTAACCTTATTATTACCAGTTGGAATGTTTTGAAACCACGACGCGATATTTCCCGTGGTGTTTCCGCTTATTTTATAGATAAAGGGATTAAGGTGAGCAAGGTTTTTGACAATGCCGGACAAATGGTATATTGGTATTGTGACATTATAGAGACACATTATGATGAAAAGGAAAATATTTACACCTTTAACGACCTGCTCATTGACGTAATCGTATATCCGGATGGTCAAGTTGAAGTACTGGACATGGATGAATTTGCTGATGCAATGGAGCAGGGCATTTTGAGCGTTGGCACGATCGCACATGCAATGCGCGCAACCGATGATCTGTTACATACGATCTACGCCGGAAAATTTGAAAAATATACACACTATATTGATGATATGTTAAAAGTGATCAGTTAATTCTGCTCTCTACGAAAAGACCCTCTTTTGATCAGAAGCTCGGACATACAGTCCACCTTCTACCAAAAGAGGGTCTTTTTATCCTGTTATTTCACGCAAGTCTCCCACGTGCCATTATTTCTTCTTTACTTCCAGAGCTTCTTTGCCGCCCATATACGGACGCAGAGCTTCCGGAATACGTACGCTTCCGTCTTCCTGCAAATTGTTCTCCAAAAAGGCGATCAACATACGAGGTGGTGCAACCACTGTATTATTCAGCGTATGCGCAAAATATTTGCTGCCGTCTTCCTTACGGACACGGATCTGCAAACGTCTTGCCTGTGCGTCTCCCAAATTGGAGCAGCTTCCTACCTCAAAATACTTCTTCTGACGTGGAGACCAAGCCTCAACGTCGATGGATTTTACTTTCAGATCTGCAAGATCTCCGGAGCAGCACTCCAGCGTACGGACCGGAATATCCAGCGTACGGAACAGATCTACCGTATTCTGCCACAACTTATCAAACCAAACCGGACTTTCTTCCGGCTTACAAACTACGATCATTTCCTGTTTCTCGAACTGATGGATTCGATACACGCCACGCTCCTCGATGCCGTGAGCGCCCTTTTCCTTACGGAAGCATGGAGAATAACTGGTCAATGTCTTTGGCAGATCCTTTTCATCGGTGATCGTATCAATAAATTTACCGATCATAGAATGCTCACTTGTACCGATCAGGAACAGATCTTCGCCCTCGATCTTGTACATCATCGCATCCATTTCCGCAAAACTCATAACACCGGTCACGACATTGCTTCGGATCATGTATGGCGGAATGCAGTAAGTGAAACCACGATCGATCATAAAATCTCTTGCATAGGCAAGTACAGCAGAATGCAGTCTGGCAATGTCACCCATCAGATAATAGAAACCATTTCCTGCCACTTTACCGGCAGCATCAATGTCTAATCCATCAAAACTCTCCATGATCTGTGCATGATACGGAATCTCATAATCCGGCACTACCGGCTCACCATAGCGTTTAATCTCAACATTTTCGCTGTCATCTTTACCAATCGGAACACTTGGATCAATAATATTTGGAATGACAAGCATGATCTCACGAACTTTTGCTTGGAGTTCTTTCTCCTTTGCTGCAAGCTCCTCAAGACGAGCTGCATTTTTGTTTACTTCCTGCTTCTTTGCCTCTGCCTCTTCCTTCTTGCCCTGTCCCATCAAAGCGCCGATTTCCTTAGAAATCTTTTTGCGGGAGGCACGAAGCTCATCTGCTTCCTGCTGTGTCTTGCGCGCCTCAGCATCTAATGCAATGACCTCGTCTACCAACGGAAGCTTGTCATCCTGGAATTTGTTTTTGATGTTTTGCTTTACCACATCTGGATTTTCTCTTAAAAATTTAATGTCTAACATATTTCCTCATTTCTGCACACAGCTCGTATGCGTATATTGTTGATAAGTGTAATGTGACAGCCTGCTTGAATAAGCTGCTATAGTCCTGCCCGTCCTACTGTGCTGCCGTCGCTGACGGTGCAGGCGCATCTGAAGGTGCTTCACTCGGCGTCGATGACGGTGCAGGCGCATCTGAAGGTGTTTCACTCGGCGTCACTGTCGGCTCCGGTATCTGCGTCGCTTCCGGTGTCACTGTCGGCTCCGGCGTTGCTGTTGCCTTTGGCTTTGGCTTTTTCACCGTCTTTTTGTATTTGCCAATCTTGATCGGCTTTGAAAATTTACCATGCACGATGCGATAACCTTTGGTACGGAATGCACGCACCTTCACATAATACACTTTCGATGCTTTAAGCTTGCGAAGCACAACCGTGCGCTTCTTTGTCGGCATGACAATACGGTATCTCGCCTTTTTGGACGTCTTAACTGCAATCTGATACCCGGTTGCTTTGCCTCTCTTCTTTATCTTAATCTTTGCCTGTGTCTTAGACCGTTTCACCAAAGACACACTCGGCCTGGATGGTTTAGACGCTGCCTGCACCTTTGTTGTTCCTATCGAAGTTAAACACAACGCCAAGATCAGGATCAATGTTCCAAATTTACGTAACTGCTCTTTCATTGTTCTGCTTTCCTCCATTTCTGTACAATGTGCTCTCGGAATCTTCTAAACGAAGAATTTCGAAAGTACGTTTCAATATAGCCCACCCAAAAATATACCGTCATTTCCCCTGATGTGTCAAGACTCGCAGGGTATTTTTAATCTGCCACTGCATCCGGCAGGTGTCTTCTACTACTGTAGGAAGCACTTTTCAAATACATTATTGCGCATTGCTCCATAGAAGATTTCACCTTCCAACATATCGCAGCCAATTTCGCGTGCGTATTCCTCTTGAAGCTTGGTGTGGATGCCACCACAATAAACGGTCATCCCAAGCTCTTTTGCCATGATAACAATGTTTTTAAGGATCGTCTTCTCACGCTCGCCATTCTTGCCACCCATAAAACACTCTGCATGGAACTTGATCCCTTTGACCGGGATTGTGCGCAGAGAATGCAATGCCGTGTGATGAGATGCAAATCGACTGATCACGATCTGATATCCTCTCTTGCAAAGCTGCTCCAATGCCACCTGCAGCGCACTGGTCATATCCGCAAAATAACGTTCGTGCACTTCTATGATCAAGTCCGACGGATCCATTTTATTTTGCACTTCCACAATATTTTCGATCATGGACAAAGCATTTCGTGCCGACAACTGGCTTGCCGTCATTTGAATAGCAAGCGGAACCGTTTTCAATCCCTTTGCCTTTCTGGCGCCGAAGCTGCAGCACACCTGATTCAACAGGAAATAAGAAAATTTATCCAACCTTCCTCCACGTTCGATATAATGCAAAATGCCATCCGTTTCTAAATACTGTCCATCCTGCATCTGAATCCGTGCAACCGCCGTACAGCCTACAACGTTCTCTTTATCTCCCTGAATACGCGGCAAATAGCATATTTCAACTGTCTGCTTTTCCATAGCATCGAGTATTTCCTGAATGATCCGTTCCTCTCGGAAACGTTCTTGCTGAAGATCATCGGTATAAATCGCATAATGGTTACCCTTGATCCCTTTGATACTTCTTCGTGCAAGATCCGCTTTCTCCAACATATCACCAAGCTCATTATCCGTCGGCTCAACCAGATACAAGCCATTCGTTGTATCAAACCCGATCTGATTCTCCCCATTCGTAATCTCATCCTGATAGTGCATCATTCGAGACAATTTTTTTAGCAGGGTCTTATGATCCTGGTAAGGGAAAATAGCAACAAAATAATCTCCGTCTACTCTGGCGCACAGACCACCTCGCTCCACAAACTTTTGAAGCACCCTGGAAAATTTCAACAGGATTTCATTACTAATGGAAAAGCCATAATGATGACTAAACTTGCGAAATTCATCAATATCAGCGCACATCAACGCATAGCGCTTGTCATCCGTTCGTTCTGCCAACATTTCTCTTGCCTTGTCCAAAAACTTTGCATACGGAATCATTCCCGTCAAAGTATCTTCAAACTTTGCCTGACTAGACTTAGCGATCCGCATTAATTTCGTACTGAGTTTCGTGTTGTTCGATGCTGCCGCGATCTCTGCTTCCGCAGAATCTGCCAGTGCATTATCCAGCACACGAGTGATCCCATATACTTTCACCGGCTTATCACTCACACCATCTCCCACCGAGACACTCGCCACTTCCATATGACGATATTCTCCATGGTTGTCCTTCATGCGATAAACACCGCGATGACCGCCCAGTTCCTCTTCACGCCTCTTAAGCGCCTGACGAAAACGCTCCACGTCATCCGGGTGTAAAAATTCTCCTAACTGACTTTCGTTAAACTGCCCCTCTAAAATACTCTCGTTAGAATATGTTTCATCTAAATTGCCGCCACGACTAAGTACACGCGTCGCAATATCATAGGTCCAAGTCGTCTCACGCATGAATTTTGCAATAATGTCCGAACGCTCAGCAACTTCCTCAAACTGCTTTTCCAACTGTTTGCGCTTTGTAATATCCATAATGATGCATAGATATACCGGTTCTCCGTTATCATCATCAATACGACATCCATTGACATAAGACCAGCAGACATCTCCTGTTTTGGAGATGATCCGATACTCAAAGCCAACCAAACCACGATTTTCTACAGAAGCCTTGACCTGTCTTTTGACCATTTCCGCATCTGCAGGATACAACACACGGTCGCAATAGTCTCCAAAATTAATCTGATATTCTTCCTTGGAATATCCAGCCAGTCGATAAAATCCATCATTTGCATACAACAGCTTAAAATCTGTCATGCGCAGCTTGATCACACCACCCGGAATACTATTGGAGATCAGCTCTGCATCTCGTTTTGCCTCATACGCTTCTAACAGATTGCGTCTCGACTGTGTAATGTCCAAACACGAGGCAAAATAAACCCTCTGCCCTTTCATATCTGCCGGATGCGCTGAAACAGACACCCAGATCACTGCTCCGTCTTTGCGCCGCGCACGGTGTTCTAACTGAATCTTGCCCCCCACAGCCGTCTGTCTGGCGATCAAATTTCGTATCTTTTGACGGTCTTCCGGAAGGATCATTTCCATAACACTTCCATGATATATTTCTGAAAACTCTTCTCTTGTGCACTGCATTAATGAATAAAAGCGTTCATTCGCATACATAAGCTCAATCTGCGATCCCGGCTTTGCCACAAACATCGCACATTCGGACATATTAAGTAAGCGTCTTAAGTCCTGTTCATCTAAACCCATCTGCTCCGTTGTCTTTGCTGTCTCAATATCGCTCATTCGTATCCCTCCCTTTCTGCACCAGAGTGTCTTTTCGAAAATCTCATCCTATAAATGACATGGACCGGATCCAATCTCAACGACATAAAAATCTGCCGCATATCCGATCTTATCCTTATATGCCTTGCCTACCTGTGCAATAAATGCATCAACCGCCTCATCTTTCACAATACTCACTGTACATCCGCCAAATCCTGCTCCGGTCATACGAGAACCGATGACACCATCTACTTTCCAAGCCTGTTCCACAAGCGTATCTAACTCTTTTCCTGTTACCTCATAATCATCACGCAAAGATACGTGAGAAGCGTTCATCAATTGTCCGAACAGTTCAATGTTATTTTCCTGCAACGCTTTCACTGCCTTGATCGTACGCTGATTCTCATAAACAGCATGCTTTGCTCTCTTGCGTCTGACATCATCCTTGATCGCTGACTTCACCTGTTCAAACTGCTCCTCCGTCAGATCGCCGAGCGTCTGGATCGGCATCTCCTTTTGAATCTCTGCCAGTGCCGTCTCACACTCCTCACGGCGTTCATTGTACTTCGAATCGCCCAGGCCACGCTTTTTATTACTGCATGCGATCACAATCTTCGCACCGTCCAGTTGAACCGGAGCATATTCATAAGAAAGATCTGCCGTATCCAAAAAGATCGCATGATCCTTTTTGCCCATTGCGATCGCAAACTGATCCATGATCCCACAATTCACACCGTTGAATTTATTCTCCGAAAACTGGCCGATCAGCGCCAAATCCTGATTTGAAATACCAAGTCCAAACAATTCGCTCAAAATATAGCCGGTAACCACCTCTACAGATGCAGAAGAAGACAATCCCGAACCGTTCGGGATATTACCAAACAACAGAAGGTCAATACCCTCATTGATCTCATAGCCCCTCTGTCCTAACGCCCAAATGATTCCCTTCGGATAATTCGTCCATCCGGCTTCCCTGCATGGTTTCAGATCATCCAGACTGGAAGTAATGATACCAAGATGTTCAAAATTCATCGAGAAAAAGCGTAACTTTCTGTCGTTTCTCTTGCGAGCCACAGCATAAGTACCTATCGTCAATGCGCATGGGAATACATGCCCACCGTTATAATCTGTATGTTCACCGATCAAATTTACACGCCCCGGTGCAAAAAATGCGTGTGCCTCTCCTTCGCCATATACTTCCCTGAATTTCTGCAAAATCGTATTCTTAATATCCTTCATATCTCCTCATTTCTGCGCTGGAAATCATGTGTTTTGTAGTATTTGCTTGCACGGACCTCTTCCCGGCATTCTTCTGCGTCCCATGCGCCGACGCAAATATTTCTTTGAACTTATATTTTACAATATTTTGTGGTCTCTTTCAAGAACAAACGCAAAGCCAGCACTTTGCTTTTGTCACGCTACACAACAGCAGTTTCCTATTAAGGAACGAAAAAAGGAAGCATCTATTTCGATGCTTCCCTTTTCGTATCTTTGTCTGATGGTGTCAATGTCACAAATCCATGCCCCTGCAGTGTACGGAAATACGCCAGCAATCTGTCATATAACGGCTCGGCATCCTCGCCGAACTCCTCCTTCACTAACAGAGCAATATCATAAATCGTATGCACACCATCTATTTGTTTCCAAATGAAACTCCCGAACTGTTCCAAGGCAATGTGGCTGACTGCCGGACGCCCAAAACATTTCTGGGCAATGCGGTTAAACACACCCTTGTTCTCGACATCCACCGTCACCCGATGCTCATCGTCTTCCGTCCAGTTCAGTTTTTCCGAAATACGCGGAACATAATCCAACAAATTATTGTCTTTCTTCACTATTTTTCTACCTTTGCTTCTTTACTCCAGATAGTAAACTTCAGGACAACCAAAATGATCACTGCCATGACTGCGAGGCCACCTGCTTGTCCCAAATTGAGGACACCAGAAAGATCCACTAAGCTGGCAACCGTCTTACCCTTAATCGTTACTACAGCAAGAACAGCAAGCAAAATACCAACCAGTCCTTCACCCGCGATCATACCGGAGCAGCAAAGTACACCGTTATTGATAACTTTGTCTTTGTTCGCTTTGCCGTCATAAACCTTCTCTAAGATCAGACGAAGTACGCCACCTACCATAATGCAGGCAGAAAGTTCGATCGGCAAATACAAACCAATGGCAAACGGCAGAACCGGGATAGATAATAACTCGATCATAATTGCAATAAACACACCGATAAATACAAGTGCCCAAGGAAGATTTCCGCCCATAACACCTTCAACGATCATCTTCATCAAAGTTGCCTGTGGTGCAGCAAGCTCAGCCGTACCAAATCCCCACGCACTATTCAACAAGTAAAGTACAAAACCGATCGTTACTGCTGAAACAACCGCACCGATCAACTCACCGTACTGCTGCTTCACCGGAGTTGCACCAAGAATATATCCTGTTTTCAAATCCTGTGACATATCACCAGCCATTGCTGCAACGATACAGATTACAGAGCCGATTGCAATCGCTGCGATCATTCCTGACGCACCGGTATTGCCCGTTGCTTTAAGGATCAAGCTGGTGATCAACAACGTTGCGATCGCCATTCCGGATACCGGGTTGTTACTACTGCCGACCAATCCAACCATACGAGAGGAAACCGTAGCAAAAAAGAATCCAAAGATAACAATGATGACAGCGCCCAAAATACCAATCGGAATGACCGGAAGTGCTGCGATCAAAATGATCAAAATAGCAAGCATTCCAAGTACTACACCAATATTCAGATCACGGTTCGTACGCTCCTCTTTGCCGATCTTTTCTTTATTAAAGATACCTTTCATCGCTTCGGCAAAGGTACGGCAGATCAATGGCAATGATTTGATCAAGCTGATAATTCCACCGGCTGCAACGGCACCTGCGCCGATATAACGGATATAATTCGACCAGATTCCAGACGCTCCGCTTGTTTTCCATACTTCTGCGATAGAAACTGTTGCAGGGTACAGTACCGTATGTGCACCAAACAAATAGATCGCCGGGATCAACACCAGCCAGCCAAGAATGGCACCCGCAAACATATAAGAAGCAATCTTAAAGCCACAAATGTAACCTACACTGATCAATGCCGGATAAACCTCTGTACTGATCTCTCCGTGAATCTTATTGATCGTCAATGTTGCGACATTAGAAACAACCTTGAAACCGTCCACGATAAACTTAATCAAAGCAGAAACACCCATTCCAATAAACACGACTGCTGCATTAGCGCCGCCTTCCTGTCCGGCAAGCAAAACCTCTGCACACGCTGTTCCCTCCGGATACGGAAGGGTTCCATGCTCTTTTACGATCAATGCCTTGCGCAATGGCACCATGAAACAAATGCCTAACAGACCGCCGATCATTGCAATTAAAGCAATCTCCACAATACCAGGCATCTGTGCCTTACCTTCAGCTGCCCACAAAAACAATGCCGGCATCGTAAAGATCGCACCGGCTGCCAAAGACTCACCGGCAGAACCGATCGTCTGCACCATGTTGCTTTCCAAGATCGTATCGTCCTTCTTTGTGGAAAAACGTCCGATCAGCTTATACACCCCCATGCCAATAACTGCTGCAGGAATAGACGCTGAAACCGTCATACCTACACGAAGCCCTAAGTAAGCATTGGCCGCTCCAAAGACAATTGCCAGCAGCACACCGATAATGATCGATGACGGCGTAAATTCCGGCAATACCTTATCTGCACTTACGTAGGGTTTGAAAGAATTGTTCTCTTCCATAATAAATAAACCTCCTTAAATTCTAAGACCAAAGCGTCAAAGTCGTAAAAATGCCTGTCAGGCAAATCCAGACCAAATAGAACGATTTTAACACTAGAATCTTTTTGACAAAAAAAGAACTTGCGCCCTTATAACATCGATTTCTGTTCATCAAACGCAAGCATTTTCGATTGTATCATAAGAATTCTCAAAAAGCAAGAAGAATGCTATTTTTATGAAAATTCCGGCAAATTCACGAAAATATTTCCCAACAATTTCTAATTTGTTTTCCTAAAATCGGATCACGCTACCCCAAAAAATATGCCAGGACCAGAAATCATTTTTAGGAATGCCAATATGGTTTCTGGTCTTTGTGCGAAAATCCGCGCAAAGTTTCTTGATAGGCGGCGATTTTGTGTTGATATTCTGCAATCTGTTTATCCTTTAACTGTCCCTTGTCCGACAACTCTTGAAACTTCTGTTCCAAAAGAACAAACGCCTCCTGCGCTGCATCCTTGTAATTATTGGCAATATTCGAGTCAATCTCCTGCACGATCATCTCTAACTCCTTATTTTTGCCAAGTCCATGTATAAATTCAAACATCGTTACCTCTTTTCTATACTTCCCATCTTATAACTTTCCCTGTCTTATAGCTTTCCCTGTCTTATAACTTTCCCTGTCTTATAACTTTCCTTGCTTCCGCAAATATGCCAAAAATCCTTCACACCCATCCAACACATCCCGATACGTTTCATCAAAATTACCCGTATACCATGGGTCCGCAATCTCACCGGGACGATCTGTGAAGTCCAACAAAAGGGACACCTTCTGCTCCGGATCCTTCCCAAAAATCCGCATCATATTGCGGTAGTTCCATTGATCCATTCCGATGATATGATCAAAGTTGCGGTAATCACTTTTTCGTACCTGCTTGGCATAATGTTCCAAAACAGGGACTCCAACCTGTCGTAACTTTGCGACCGTTCCGTGGTGCGGCCCATTGCCAATCTCCTCTGTGCTTGTCGCCATGGAGTCAATGTAAAAATTGTCTGTGTATCCGGCACGGTTTACAAGGTCCTGTAGGACGAACTGCGCCATTGTGCTGCGGCAGATGTTGCCATGGCAGATGAAACATACTCTAATCATAATTTCTCATATCCTTTTAATACCTTTCAATACCCAAAAGTTCTGTACACATCAATAATATTGAAACGATATATAATTTTTCATTATTTTCTTATTACACCCTGTAAATTACTATTTTCTTTCATTTGAAAGGTGTAAAAAAAGGTGTAAAATCAAGGTTTTTGCACCTTGTCATTATGAAGTTAAAAATTAAATAACTCTTCCTCTTCATTGTTTTCTAACTCAATTGTTTTCAGCGATTCCTGCATAATCATATTATTTTCCATTTGTGCTATATTTAGCATCTCATCCCTCACATCATCTACTTGCAAATGAGTATAGGTATCAAAAGTTATATCCATAGAACTGTGTCCCATAATATACTTTAGCTTTGCCGGATTCATTCCAGATTTTGCCATCTTAGTACAAAAGGTATGCCTGCACACATGCGGAGTGACTGTTGGTAATGGTTCCTTATACAACTTGTTATACTTTTCACGAATGAACTGAAAGTATTTTTCCCAATGTAACGCCACCATCGGCATTCCATTTTGATCTAAGTATAGAAAACCTTTGTATCCATCTACTACCGGTTCCTTTTTTACTTTCTTTCGATTTTTTATAATCTTTCGAAAGCAATCCGCAACTTCTGGCGTCATCGGTACTTTACGCACCCCTGCCGTTGTTTTGGTTTTCTGAATAATATATGACTTCCTTTCATTGTACACTCTAACCAACTGATGATCCACATTAATGATCATATGTTCAAAATCAATATCACCTATTGTCAGTCCTACAAATTCAGAAATTCGAAGTCCGGTATTAAACAAAATAAACATACCTTCATACACTCTTTGATAATGTGCATCTTTGCGGACAAACTCCAAGAATAGTCTTTCCTGCTTTCTTGTAAGTGCCTGTCGGGTTACACTATCATTCACAAGCACACTTGCCAACTCAAAATCAAATGGATTTTTTCTAATAAAATCGTCTTCATAGGCAAGCCGAAATGCAGGACGCAACACACCTCGAATGGAATGAATAGAACTATATCCTCTGCCATTTTTTTGCAGATCAATCAACCATCCTCTGGCATCTGAAGTTTTTACAGATGAAATCTTTCTCTTTCCAAAAGGATCTTTTTTCAGAAAATTCACTACTGTTTTATAACCAAGTCTTGTACTCGGCTTAACACCTATTTTCTGAGAAATATAAAGCTCCACTAAAGCTAACACCGTCATATCGCCACGGCTCATTGCAATTTTATCCTGCTTGTCTTTCTGAATCCTTGCGATTTTCTCACGCAGTGATTCTTCTTTCTTTCCATGTACTGCAGGATCATTTGGAACCAACCGCTTTGAATAGACATACCGGGATTTACCCAATTCGTCTATATACTTATAACGATATCTGCCGTCCGCTAACTGAATTTCTCCATTATGCAGTTTTCGATTCTTTTTGTCTCTTCGACTTGTATTCATAACATGCTTCCTCACTTTCCACTAAAGAAAGCTAAGCACTAGTATGACTTAAATATAATAGCATATTTTTATATTACGCTACAGCCCATTTAACAAAATCGTTTAGATCAAAGTGCATTTGCCTCATCCACAAACTGCTCAAATAATTTTCTCTTTATCTGAACACGATTTCCAACCATTAAAACATATGGTGCATATGGATTTTCCGCTACAATTGCTCTTATGCGGCTTCTTCCAATATGAAAATATGCGGCAGCCTCTTCAATCGTCATAGTATACTTTTGCCAAATAGGAATATCTAAATGGTCTGTTTGTAAAGGCATTGTATTCACCTCCAACATCAATCTGGCATTTTTTCTGAAAGTCCTCTTGCCAAACCTTCCATTTCCAAACGATAAATCATCAATCGAAGAAGATATTCTGCTATATGTCGAACACCTCGTTCCCAATCTTCTAATGTTCGGTAAGGAATTCTAAAATATGCGGCAAATTGTTTCTGTGTCATGCCTGTTTGTTTCCTTGCTTCCTTTAATAATTCCTTTAGTTCCATAATATCTCCTCAATAAATAATTTTTCATTCATATATTACCACGCATCGTGTGCATTGTCAAGATATATGAAACATAATCTCCAGTTGAAATCACTGGTCACTGTGGTTAGCAGCACACTCTGGACTCGCACCATCTCTTATAGACCATAAAGGGAGTATCATTATCGTAGAACAGTCGCAACCACGGAATCACCACAATTCCTCTTTTGCATGGATGTTATCGCTCCCGGCATCTCACATCAGACAGATCAATCAAAAAATACCTGATAAGCTATCTCCTTTGTGTCTGTCCTACCGATCCTGGCGCATCTGCGGCACGGCGCAATGCGTAACTGTTCCTCATGTCCAGTGAAATCATCGTATTCAGTTGTCCGTGTCCTGACAGGATATGTTCCCTGTGGACACATCTAAATTATAAAAGTAGGTTTTGAAAAATGGTAGACTATTTATTCCGTTGCAAATATAACGGAATAACAAGATATTCTTTAGAAAACCTTGAAAATATAATGAGGCAGCACCTGCCACCTCATTTCATTTTCAAGAAATCTTGATTTTTTCTTTTATCTGTGCAGGAAGATCCAAATTTTCTCTTCCTGCGCAATATGTTATTTGAGAATAATATCTCTCATTTGTCCCCTTTGAAAAGATATATTGTACTTCATGTAGTTCTTCAAAGCGGCTGGCACTAATATCTTCGACTCGAAAAGAATACGGCACCAAACAATCATCTATCAACTGTCCCTTTGTATCTCTGTTTGGTCCACATAGAAGAATAAATCGAAAATTTGTAACTCCCACTTTATACACTGCGCTTATCGTCACAATGTCCGTAGCAATCATTACATCACTACAAGTAACCTTATATAAATCTCCTAAATAATCGATTTTCTTTTCTGCAAGATCATACGGATGTGTTTTGTCGAACATTACTTCTCCTGGTCGCAAACCATTTTTCTTCTTTGCATGAGCATAGAATCCTTTTGCTTTTAAATTTGTCTTTACTCCTGTCAAATGTTGAAAAGACGAGCTCTTAAAAACAATTTCTACAACCGAATCATCATATACATAAAGAAATGTCCTTCCTGCAAGATATTTCTGATAGTTAACTGCCGCATTATGTATCTTTTTAATCAATGCTGATTTTCCCATTTCAATAATCCTCTCTTTCTTAGGCAGAAAAAAAAGGGAAGCTTTCGCTTCCCTCAGAATCACCACTGGCAGTTTGCTTAAGCTGTTATACTTAAACCAATCACATATGACCTAATCCTCATATTGGATATGACAATCTCCTCCAGGATACCGTGCCACGCAGTTTGTCATAATCAAAATTGACTATGACATAGCCACAAATCTTTACATCCTTTGTGTGGATGTCCAGTGCTTTCTACTTATTATGATATGAAGAAACTCTGGTTTTGTCAATCTCATTTCTCCACATATAATGCCGTCTATACTAAGTGAAACATGCTTATAATTTCTTGTCGTCTGCAATCTTTCGTAAACTTTGCAGATACTCAAACAAGATTTTTTGATATTGCGATGGGAGCAATCTTACTTCTTGTATCAACATTATTTCTTGCATATTTTGTATTACAAGAATTTGTTCGTTTGTCTGAAACAATTCAAAAGGCTCCATACTCATACCGCGACTTACCTTAATGATATTACTTTCACGAATATCATAATCTTCTTTTTTTGCGATGTCATACAATGTGCTAAGTGGCATTCCACTCTTCTGTGCAAATCTATACTTTGACATCTTCGTTTGTTCTAAGTAAAACATCAATTTTCTCCGGACTATGCTCTCATACATTCTTCAAGCATTCACATCCTTTCTGTGACCACAATTGAATTATATAACAATGCTCGAAAACGAAAAAGACTAATTGTTCCACGATAGTCATTACGGTTTTCCGTAATAATACACCGTCATTTTTCATTACCATTGTCAGGAATATAATATAATGTGAAATTTCCATTATTTTGGAATTTTCGGAGAATCATGTGATTTTATTTGTTTTCTGATAATTTTCTATAATATACTGCGCCTTTTGACACAACTGCTCAATGATGGTCGGATCTGATGTCGTTTCAATCTTGATATGTTCAGTCAGGTTTATGATCCAATTACAGATTGCCGTCTTGGTGGATATGATCCGTATCCGAAAAAGATGCTCCTGTGTCTTTATCTTAGAAGTGATCCGAAATTCCGTTTCCACTGCTTCCACAAGGTATTCCTCTACCATAAGTGTTGCACTCACCGGCTTTTCATAGGACATTCGCGGATGTTCCTCCATATATCGTGAGATTTCAAAGGAAGGATCGATACCATCCAATTGATTCATGCACTTTCCATGCTCCATCGGGTGCATTTCCACCTGCTGCATCCGATCAATGCGATAATGAGACAGATTGTCTTTTCCATCCGTATTACAGATAAGATAATACCAGCCGCCACTAATAACCAGGAAATATGGTGTTACTGTATATACTCTGTCCGATAGTTTCCCGTTTTTCCGATACCGGAATGTTATTTTTCTCATTTTCTTGATTGCTTTTCCAATTTCCATCAAATATTGAAAAAGCCGCTCACACTGGCATCGCTTGAATGTCTCCCGGTATTTCACATATTCGAACCAGCTTCCAAAATATTTGCTTGCACAACGTTTTAATTTGTCCAGAATCCGACTGGCACATCCATCGTCCACGCCGGGCGAAAATAATATGCTGTCATGCAACATGCGTATCTCCGTATCCGAAAACAATCTGTCGTTCAGACAATATACCTTAATGTATCCGCCGGGCTGCTCCGGATTGGCAATCGCTTTTTCACAGATCTGAAGTTCCTCTCTCTCATTCAAGCACCACTGCGTTTCATGAAAAAAGAGATTAAGCTGACGAATGTTAGAGGATACCAGTTTCCTCAATGCCGGTCTCCCCATCCTTCTTTCCGATTCAAATTCATCCTCCAATCTGTCACATATATATTCCATCGAGATCATATGATCCTTATCCGCATGGATCCATAGTATCCTAAGCAACAATAACGGAATCATCTTTTTGCTGGTCGTTCGCCCCATCTGTGTTCTTCTCCCTTCTCTCCACCAGAACACAGCCGCCTCTTTTCTTTTGTGCAAAAAGAAAAGAGGAGCCATGTTCCTGACATGTTCCTCTAATTCTTTACTAATGATTCATATTCATTTACTTTCCAGGTTTGGCGGTATGTACTCTGTCAATTCTCCTAAGTCTACCTTCAAGTACAAACACAATTTACATAAAAACTTCAAGTCCCATCGTGTCTGTTTGTTCTGACAATATCTGTTGAAATTTGTACGTGGAATGTCCAGCTCCTTACAGACTTTCGTCTTGCTTATCCCACGATCTTTCAAAATTTCTTCAATCCGTAAATGAAGATGACCAAAATCAGTAACATACTCATTCGTACTTTGCATGTGAAACATCTCCTATAAAATAAAAGTATACTTTTATTTTATAGGATTAAGTTCTGCCTTTTCAAGCACAAATAAGTGGCATCATGAATCCGTACACTAAGAATTGTTTAAGCACCTTATCATTTAAGTGGTTATCCTCCCAAGTCACAGCTATGCCAAAACAAATGGTCTCACCTATTTTTACCAATAACACCTACTTACGAAAAACATTACAATTATAAAAAATAGGGGGACTACACTAACACTGAAAAGTATACGTTCTCTATACATAGTTACTTCTTTCCGAATTCCTATTAACCCACAAATACCTATTAAACATTGTATTAAAAGACCAACAAAAAAAGCAAAAATACAATTTTCTATGTCATGTCCCCATCTTGTAAATAATTTAGTTAACACAAAGAAAATCAAGGGAACAAAATATTCAAAAATTGCGAGCATTTTCCACTTTTTCATTTTTTCTCTCCTCTACTTTAGCTTTTTTTTCACATATTTATATTTCTTCTTAACATACTTGCCAAATTCATTCGGTTTAGGATTTGGATTTGCATCTTTAGCATTGTCACCTAAATTATATAATGTACCGAGAATGGCTGGTTTTTTCCCAATTTTAGGATATACAGGTTTCCAATCATCTATCCAATATTTCAAATATGCTGCTACGTATGTTATATTACATTTGTTATTTTCTAATCGATTTGCAACAGCCATTGTTCTAGTTCCATGCACAAAACCAACTAATGGTATTTTCCAACCACCATCTGTTTTTTTTGTCTTAGATACATATCCTTTATCTTCAAGCATTATTGCCGTAGACACCTTAACCTGACCTATTCCTATAGATGTGTCTAACACGCCATAGAATCCAACCCAATCAGTTAACGTATCAACAAAATTTACATTCCTTTTTTGTTCTGCATATATACAACCTCCGACTATAACCGGATCTACAGAATATTTTTTCCCTGCCGCTTTTATTTCTTTTCTGTATTTTACTATAATTTTTGTTGCTTTTGATTTTTTTGTTTTTTTCTTGGGTTTTGAAGTTGGTGCAGGTCCAGGTTGTGGTTTAGGTGCAGATGTTGGTTTTATAGTTGGTTTAGGTGTTGGTAATGGCTTTGGTTGAATAGGTTTATTTCCTGTAACATCCATATAGTACACAGGATTGTTATAACAATAAGTATACAAATGCAGGCTTTCCGGTTCATCTTCCTCCCCGGTATAAGTATCCCTCGTCAAAAACCTTCCCACATTTGGCTGATAATACCTCGCCCTAAGGTAGATCTCCTCCGTCTCCTTATCATAATACTCCCCGCAATAACGGAACGGATTCTCATCCTTACTGTCCGGATTCACTTCATTTCCAAACGAATCATACTCATAGGTTTTTGTAACTTTTCCGCTTTCATCCATAAGCTGCACTACATTTCCATGCGGATCGGTGACATAATACTGTTTCTCGGTGTCCGTTCCCTTATCCGAATAAACAAGGTCGTTTCCACGGATATACCGTTTCTGCACCTTCCCACCCTCGGAAAGCTCCATCACCAACTGATCCCCGTCCCAGACAAAGACTGTCTTCTCTCCATTCACGGTCTTACTGGTCCGAATCCCTTCAGCATCATAAGTAAAGCTGACCTTATAGTTCTTTGTCAGCGTCTGGGTTAGCTGATTCAGGGCATTATAATGATTTACCACGTTCTCATTCAGGCGGTTATCCCCCAAAGTCACGTCGATATCCACATAGGTGCTGTCCTTTTTATCACTTGAGATTTCATAGCGGTTGACTGTGGCAAGCTGATTTCCGTTCTTGTCGTTTTTGTAGATGACAACGGCATCTTCCTCCGTATCAGTATTCAGGGTATCCGTGTGGAGCAGTTCATCGTTCTTATTGTATTTATAGGCAGTTACCTTATTGCCAACCGTCGTCTCTTTCCGGTTATTGTTACTGTCGTAGGTATAGGAAATATCCTCGCTGCCCGTTTTTGTTTCTTTTGTAATACGTCCTAGTAGGTCATAGACGTAGGTAGATGTCTTTTTCGACTTCTTTCCATCCTCATCCATCGTATCCGCTGTCTCTTTAGATTTCTGTCCATTCGTTAAGTATTCCGAAGTGTATTCGGAAATCACCCCGGCACTCTTTGTCTGATTCTTTAGAGATGTCAGATGGTTCTGGTAATCATAGACATAGTTAGTTGTCATACCATTTCCATCCACCGTTCTTTTTGCAAGATTTCCATCGGTATCATAGCCGTATCCTACTATCTTGCTCCCTTTTTCATCGGTGACAGAGGTCAGTTTCGACTCCCCATCATAGGTATACTGCAAGGAAAGTTTGGTATCCTCTCCCACTTTGACTGCAAAGGCAGACTTATTCCCCGCACTATCATAGGTGTAATTCTTGACTATATCCTGATTCTTAGTCAGCTTGGTTGTCTCTTTTGTCACCTGCCCGGACACATCATCATAGGTAAAAGTAGTGTTGTCCTGTGTTGCCACATTCCCATAGGCATTATAGGTATAGGTATGAGTGGTTTCTTTCCCCGTCTTTTTCTCTTTTGCCACCATCTCCGTCAGACGGTTCTGGTAATCATAGGTGCTTTTCTGTGTGTTTCCGTTTTTATCTACTGTTTTGGTCAGGTTACTGTTGACATCATAAGTATAGGTCTCCGTCCTGCCCTCCGGATCGGTATAGGAAATTAACTGGTTTTTCCCATCGTATTCGTACTTTGTCTCAGCAATACTATCTGCCTTTTTCTTTCCGCTGACCTCTAACTGATAGTTCTTCCCAGCGTAAGAAAAAGTATCCGCATTGTCTTCTGCTTCCGTCACTTCCGATACCGTAATCGTCAGCGGACTGGTCATTCCGGTAAACTGACGCACTTTGTTCCCCTGCACATCATAGACATACTGGACATACTGTGCTTTATCTGCATCCAGGCAGCTCTTGACCATGACAAGGTTTCCCTGTTTATCATAAGTATACTCGGTTCTTGCTGTCCTGTCACTATCGATTTGTTCTTCCTGTTCCGTCACATTTCCCGTATTGTCGTACTCGGTTTTGGTGGTCTGGTAACTGATACTTCCATCCTTTTTCTCCTGTGGAATCTCGGACTGAATCATTCGTCCGAGGATGTCGTATTCATACTTGGTGGCAACATCCTCTTTTGTCCCTCTTGGAGTGTATTCCTTTGTAACCTGTCCCTGCTCATCATAATCCGTTTTAACCGTCTGGGTTTCCCATTCTGTCTCCCCTTCTTTCCGGCTCTTTGCCTCCGTCTGGCTCACGTTGCCGTTCTCATCATAGGTGGAGAGAGTCTGGGTTTCATAGGCAGGAAGCCACCTGCCATCCTGATAGTTCTTGGTGACGGTATCCTCTTTTGTGGTTCTGCCAAAGTCGTCCGTTTCATAAGTCGTGGTGGATTCGGATCGGTTCTTTCCCCGGATGGTAGTGGTTTTATGCGACAGGGCATTCCCCTCCGCATCGGTTACATTCTCTGTAGTCGTCTCGCTTAATACGGCATCATTGAACTGGTCGTAATAATCTTCGGTATCCACATCTGACTGATAAGACGATGGATTTAATTCTTTGCTGTAGCTGGTAGAAATCGTCTGCGCATCATCGTCTTCTCCGGTTACTTCCGTCTCGCTTTTACTAAAACTCCAGGAAGTACAGTGGGCAGCATCCAGTTCCCCGTTGCTAAACGCTGCTGTTCCGATCTCATTGCCCAGATTATCATAGAAATACTTCGTACCGCTCAGGATGTCCTTCCCTTTTCCGGTCATGTAAAAGTTAGCCACCGTTTCCCCATTTTCATTGATAATGAATTTCTTCTCATCCGGAGTAAAGGGATATGTCTTTTCTTCCACTAAACGGGCAGTTTCTTCTATTTCCACATCTCCAGCATCCTCGTCTTCCTCGCTGTCATCAGAGTTACTGCTATCGTCATCTTCATCCCCATAGTCATAGGTACTTTCCGTCCAGGTGCCTGCTGCTTCATCCTTGCTAATGATGGTATTGCCAAAGGCATCCTGGATGTCGATGGATACACGCCCATAGTTGTCCACCGTCATGGTTTTTAATCCATCTGTGGAAACATACTCCTTATCTTTGGATTCATACTCTGTTCCCACCGCATGGATGGTTTCGGTTTCCTCTCCTGACTCCGGATCATAGCTGGTTTGGGATACTAGACCATTCTCATCGATATAAGATAACTCATTACCGAAAGAATCGTAGGTCACTTCTTCTTCCGTGTAGGTACGGTTGTCCTGTGGACATTTAGCGGAGGTAATTGTAACGTTCTTCTTGGTCTGCTGTCCCAGGCTATTATAGGTATAATCGTTCTGTATGACTTCCTTTTCCCCATCCGTACTGTAGGAAGGGTAGACTTTCCCCTGGATTTCATTTCCCTGCTCGTCATACTGGAAATCCGTCTTGGAAATGGTCTGGTATGCCCCGCCGTTTACACTTCTCTGTTCAGAAATGCTGGCATAGTCAACCCCATTGGATGATAGTGTACTCACCAGTTTGTTTTTTGTCGCTGCAGAGGCATAGGATTCCTCTGTTACAAGCGGGCACACAAAGGGTTCATCCCCAGCAGGGTATCCCTGCACTGTCTGATAGGTGTAGCTTGTAGTGTATAAATGCTCCTTCCCTTTATTTTTTGCCAGATAGGCTTTGGAAGATTTGGCGGTCAAAACATTCCGGTAACGGTCATAAGTATAGCCTTCTTTTGTGGTGACTGCTTTCTCTCCTTTTTTCCCATAGGACTTGTCTGTTTTCAGCACCACAAGGGAACCCTTCCCGCTGTTATCATAACTGTAAAGAGTTTCTTCCTTTTCTTTTCCATAACTGACCTCATCGGTCAGCAACTTATTTTCATTATATATGTATAATGTGACATTCTTTTTCGTATTGCTTTTCAGTTTTAAAGTGTTAGCATTGATTTTTGATTTCTTATACTTATAATCGTAATACTTTCCGCTGGTTTTATATTTGTTGGGATTAAAGTGACTGACGACCGTCACGGTTTTCAACCCACTGTTCCCATACTGCCATACTTCATAGCTGATGCCATCGCCGCCGTTTTCTTCCTTTTCCTTCTCCCTGAAATCCGCATAAGAACGTAGGGCATCGCTTCCTTTTTTCTGGAAATAATCATATTTAATTCCATTTGATTTTTTCCCAGTTTTCGTGTCCTTCTCATACTCCCTGGTGACATAGAACTGCTCCGTTACCACATCCCGTTTCTGGTCGGTTCCGGATTCCTTTTCTCCCCGCTGGGAGCAGGCACGGTATTCATAGTGCTGTTCGCTTCCGTCTGCGGTTACTTTGGTCAGCAGATAACTCTGATTGGTGGAAACACGCTGTGACGCTACTCCGGCACCGGAAGTGTTGACCAGCCGCTCTACGGTCTTATAGGAATACTTTTCTTTACTGCCGTCTACGGTTGCACTGGTCAGTATCACACCATTTAACCGGTCCCCATGATGAGGGGTATAGGATTTTTCCTCGGTCTCATAAGTGATGGTCTTAGAAGACACACCTCCGGCAACGTTTTTTCCCTGAACGGTGACGGAGGCAACTGCCTTTTCGTCACCCTCGCCGCTGTAGCGGAATACGATCTCCCGTCCTACCGAATCGGTGATCTTACTGAAATAAATGCCATCGGTATAGGCAAAGGTAATCGTGTTGTCATGGGCGTCTTTCTGCAACACAATGACACCGTCTTCATTGAAATAAGTACGGAGTCCGGTTTTATCACGGAGAAGGTATTTGCAGGCAATGCCGTCTACGGTCTTGTCCCAGTCCTCCAGTTTGATATCATCATAATCATAGCCTTCCAGTCCTTTGATGGAATAGGACTTTGCGGCATCATCCGCTTGGGTTTCAATGTTAATGACCCCGGCACTGCCATAGTGAAGGTAGGTCGGAATCTTTCCCCAGCCTTCATCCTCAGTCAATGTGACAGTCTCAATCCACGGGAAATCATACCGCCAGCCGCTTGCCAGTCCATAGACGTTGTATCCCTCATTGCTGACGACCTTGGTTCGCTGGGTATCATTTTCATAGTGCTTTTCACCATTAGCGGATACCCCTTTCCAGCCTTCGCCCTTTTCGTATTTCACTAACAGGTTTTTCAAGGCATTCTTATGGTTTTTCCAGATGGCAGCGTTCACTACAATGCGCCTACGGGAACCGTCTGACGCTGTGTAGTAAACCCAGAGGGTATCTACCTCTAACTGTTCAATATATTCCACCGTGGCATGACCTAAGTTGGCTTCGTTGCTGTCATAGTAGCGGTTCAGTTCAAAGTCCATGCCGCCTGTTCCATCCAATGACAGATCATTACGGGAAAGCATCAGATGTCCGGTAGCGGTATCCACTCCATCAATTTTCTCAGCTTCTAACGGGGAAACGGCAAGCCTGTTTTCATAGACACTCCGGAAGGTATCCCCGTAGGCGGCTTCGGTTGCCGTGTTATAGGATTCCCCCGCCGCCAGACAGGTGTTGCTACTGACAAACACCACCATTCCACACAGAAATGTAGTTACTGCCGCTCCTGTTATCATCTTTTTGATCTTTCCCATAGATATCCACTCCTTTTCTCGGTTTCTGTTTTATTCGGATTCCTGTCCCTTCAGTTCCTCCACCGTTTTCCCTGCTTCCAACTGCACCAACACTTCCTCAAAGGTACAAGTCTCATTCAATAACAGAACCGCCACTTCTATCCGTTCCTCTTTACTGAGGGATTTGTCTTTTAACTGCTGTATCTGCTCCTTTGACAATCCCAACTGTTCTTCCGTGCTGAGAATCTCACTATCCTTCACCACATCAGACCATTGCCTGTTTTCGGATATTTTTCCCTTTTCCTTTGCTAACTCGATGGCTTTTCGTCCGGTTTTTACGGACAGTTTCTCTGCCTGTTCCAGATCATCCAGACTGTAGCCTTCCTGTTCCATCTGGTACTTGGTATTTTCCGGGATGGTGAAAAAATCCTGTTCCAATTTCCTGCCGGTCTGCTCCCAGTCCTTTGTTTCCGCCTGTATCTTTGCGACCTGTTCCCGGTCCGTTTCATAAAGTTCCGCATACAGATCAGCAGTTTCACGGTCCGTCGCCGAAAGGGATTGATAGACTTCCTCTTTCTTTTCGTCCGGTTTCCTTTGATTTTGATGATTCCTTATGATTATGCTGGTTCCCGCAAGCAAACATAAGACAAGCACTACGGCTGCTGCAATTCCGATTTCTTTTCTTTTTGGTTTCCTCAATGAATATACCCCCATTCCGGATTCTGTATCTTTCCTGCACGACAAACAGGACCCGCCCGTTATGTTTTTCCTAACGAACGAATCCCCTCATTATTACTTTCCTTCTTCTGTCAAGGTAATTTCTACCGTTGTTTTCCCGGTTATCTTTGCTTCCACCGGGATGGACTGGTAAGTCTCATAGGATTCTCCCCGCTCCAGACTTCCGGTCAGTTTCAGCACGATTACGCCTTTTTTCGGCTGGTATTTTAATAAGGTGACGCCGTCTGCCCCTTCTTTCAGCGCATCCTCTGTTTCAAAAGAGGATGCATTCTGGATTTCCATTTCCTCCGGGTTGACGTTTACCGTGACGATCTTTGCCTGTCCCTTTTTTAAGTTCCCGGCATTCACCTGTAATTCGTAGGATTCTCCCTGATTCACTGCCATCTGCTTTGTGATGGTCTGCACTTTTACCGTATACTGCTCTACGTTATCCAGAACACCAAAGCCAGCCAACTCTCCGCCAATGCTGTAAATGTCATTGCCGGAAGCTGCCAGCATGGAATCCTTCTTGGTCAGGTTCATATCCGAAATCCTGCTCCACTCATCAGAGTAAGCATCATACACCAGAACTTCTTTTGTCTCCTCTGTTTTTGCCATATAGATTTTTCCGCTGATTACTACAGGAGTACCATAGATATCCGAAGCAGCAAACGGACACACGGTTCCGGCGTCCTCAAAGAGATTGTCCTCCGGGAGATACTCCTGCCAGAACATCTTCTCTCCGTCCTCTTTTAACACAAACACACGGTTATCCACACTTGCTGCAGCAATGATCGCACTGGTGTCCGGCAGAACTGCCGTCTCCCAGGTATCGGTTTTGATGTCATAAATTTCTGCTTGATCCGTGGTACCTGCCTTTGACCATACATAGAGTTTGTCTTTGCTACATGCATATGCCAGATCGGTTCTTCCCTCTGCCAGGTCTGCCTTTTTCTGCCATTGTCTGGTCTCTGTGTTATAAGCATACACAGATTTGAGAAGTTTTGCCGTCACTCCCGTATCGGTCTGACCGCCGATGACATAGATTTCGTTATTGTACGCAAACACGGCTGCCCGGCAGATTCCGCTTTCGGTACCGGGATACTCCGGCAGACTTTCCCATGTTTTCTTTTCCGTATCATATACCGCAAAGGTTTTCAGGGAACCTGTGGCATTTTCACCGCCGAGTACATAGATTTTCCCATCCAAAGCAACGGCAGAAGCATTTTTTCTGGTTTCCTGCATTGGTGTCGTATATACCCACTCCGACCGGCTGTCTGTGTTATAGACCATCCGGGATGCTTCACCGGCCAGGGAAGCATTTTCCCTTGCCGTCACGGTGAATCCCAGTGTCTTTCCAGCGGTTTCATTGTTATAGATATAATCATAGGATGTTCCCGTCACAACGGCATCGCTGATTTTCTTTCCTCCGTCATAAACGCAGATGAGATATTCTTTGGCGTTCTCTACCGCATTCCAGGTGATGGTATACTTATCCTGTCCTTTGATTCCCATTGGTTCCGGAATTGCAAAACGCTTTTTCAGGGTAAGGGTGTAATCCCCGGTTCCTTTGTTTTTGACGCTGACTTTCAGATATTTCCGTCCGTTATAGGCTCCGGTAAAGAGGAAGTTGTTATCCAGTCCGGAATTGTCGTCATAGGCAACCTGATTTTTAGTTGTGTCGTACATGGTTGCCTGTGTGTCAATGGAGGAATCGGTGTAAATGTCATATGCAATGCCCGGCTTGGTGTCAAAGTAATAGTAATTCTCCTGTCCGGCTTTTATTACTGACCGGGTAACCGGTGCGTTTTCCTTTAATTCCACAGCACCGTCAAATCCCACCACCTCATAATGCACGGTAAAGTATGGATTCCGGTCTATTTTTGCCTGGTAAGAGCGGTTGGAATTGTCCGCCACTAATGCCACACCGTAGTTGGCTTCTCCCGCATACCATGCCCTTACAATGTCCGTTACATCGCACTGGTATTTCCCTGCCTTCTGGATTCCCACGGTTGCTGAGGCACCCGCTTCATAAGCCGGACGGTTGTTATAGGTCAGTTTATTGACGTTCCAGTTCTGTGTCACTTTGTGGACACCGATGTCAAAGGTCTTTCCAGCCCCTAATTTGATTGTCTTTTCATTTTTGATATGTAATGCTGCATCCCGAATCTGCACATCTTGGTAAATGCCACACATTTATTCGCCTGCAAAAGCAGGGATTTGTCATAGCCGAAGTTACTGTTTGGTGCGCCGGCATAAGCAGCCCCCACCTTTACATCTCTGCGGTGTTTATCGGTAAGATAGGTTGTCCGGATTTCCACCGGGAATTTTCTTTTTTTGCTGTTCCACCACTTTTTATTTGGTGTCACTTTCAATGTTTTTGTCTTTTTGTTATAGAAAAGTTTTACATTGGTTGTCGATACGCCATTTGCATCGGTAATCTTGGTGCTCATCCGGGTAAATTGGGTTTTTCCTTTTTTCGTCTTGAAATAGACTTTTTTACCCTTTACCTTAACTTTTAATTTTGTATTTAGTTTGAAAGAAAAGGATTTATTCTTCTGTTTCTTGGAAACCGTAACAATCTCCTGCACTTTTTCCGGAAAAATGTCATAAGAGACATTTGTATTCTTCAGAACTTTTTTATATGTTACTTTGTTCTGGTTCAGAACATCGGTGTATGTCGTCTTCTTTGGATTGCTGATCTTTGCTTTTGATTGTTTGAGTTTTTTGCCTTTTAAGGCGATGGATAAGCTGGTTTTTCCCCGCTTCAGAGATACAACGGATTTTTTATTTGCTTTTTTCGAGACTTTGATGGATAAATCCGTCGCTTTTGTTTTATATTTGGTTTTTCCCGATTTCACCAGAGTGGTGTTGATTTCTTTCCATCTTCCGTTCTTTTTGTAATGGATGGGCATGGAGTAGGTGGCAGCGGTAAAACTGCCATCAGACAAGGCAAACTGTTTGACAAATTTGCTCCGCTTGGCAGTCAGTTCTTCCGTAACGGCTGCCCGGGATGTTCCCGTATTCATACCTGTTCCTGCTTTTGCATCTTTCCTAGTGGAAAAATCCACTCCCACGACAGCAGTGAGTACCAATACCACAGCTAATGTACCACTGATAATGCCCTTTTGGATTCCTTCTTTTCCTGTTTTCTTCATGAAAAACCTCCCTCATATGTTCTGCGATTGCTCCAAATATAACACCAATTTATATCTATAGATAAAATCAATCGAATTGATATATTTTCTTCTCTGCCCATTGTTCCATGCTAAGCAATGCTATGATTCAATGGGCAAATTTTAGTTTCGTCACTTCCCATGTTGCATTACTTTTTCGTCGGACGTTTCGGCTGATGCAAAATTCCTGCACATGCTGGCGGCCAGCCGGACTTTGCTCTGGCAGCTTCAGCCTTTGCCAGTTTTCCCGCCAAGTTGAGTAAACGATTTTCTTTTTTACTTTTCATCACACTTCACCTCCTGCCTTACTATTTTTGCTATCAATATGAAAACAGCACAAAACACAATTGCAAGCATCATGTACTGTTGCCATCGCATATGTAACAAATACGCAATTACAATTACTCCAAATTCCATCCCCAATACCTTTCTGCTCCACATTTTATACTCCTGTTGTTCGCATTTTGACAAAGCCAGATTCGGATGATTCACGGGAGCAAAACACCATATACAAACTGTTGACAGAATAAATATAATCCCTTTTACCATTTCATACTTTTCTATTAACGGAGCAATTATTTCTAATGCCATTAATAATGTTAATACTGATCCTGTCAGACATCCCAAAAAACTTTTTGCATGAAAACCACCTGTAGTCTGCCTTACAGCCATAAAGGAAACAGTAAAGATGATTCCATCTATTGGTTTTCTTACTATAAAGGCAATACAAAACAAAACAACATATGCTACTATCTTTTCCAGCATAATTGTCAGCCCATATATAGAATCTTCTTCGTATTGTTTATCCAAAACATCTTTGTCAATAAGATATTTTACAAATTTAACTATCATAGCCAGGTTCTCCTCGTCTTTCATATACCATAATTTCCTACTTAAATTCAACAGTAGTAGCAAGATTCGACTAAAAGTAACCAAATTTGACTGTGATTTTTCATATTTACTTTTTTTGCAAGAAAAAAACAAGGCTCTGCAGCCTTGTTTTTGTAAACAGATATTTATATTTCTTCCGTTTGGGGAATTACTGCCGTATAATAAAACCATCCCTTATCGCATCTGATTCTCCCAATTCCACCATACTTATCTAAAACCATTTGAATATTCTTCAAACCAATCCCATGATTTTTCTTATCCCCTTTACCCGTTTGGATATCATTGTTTTTAATTTCTACGGGAACCGCCACTGGATTCTGGACAGAAAGTACCATTTGTTGTTTTTCCTTTACAAGTTTTAGCCGTATCACCTTATTACAATCTAATTTCTCACAAGCCTCAATCGCATTATCCAATAAATTCGACAACAAAATAACCACATCCTGCTCCTTCATCCATAATCCGGATAAATCATTTACCTGAAAATACAGAGCAATATCCTTACTTTTTGCGAGACGATATTTTTGATTTAGTACAACATTTAATACTGTATTATTAACATCTATGACTTCCCGACCATCTATTAGTATTTCTGTCAATTTATCTGCATATTCCTCTGCCTCCCGGTACTTGTTTTGCCTCAATAGTCCCTGAATGCAATGAATCTGATTGTTATAATCATGCACCATCCGTTTTTTCTGCGCATAATCCTCACTAAATTCATAATATGCCTGCATTTTTTCTTTATTTCTCTCCTGTAATATCTTCATTTGATTATATTGTTTTTCTCTTGCCGATATGTATTTTAATAACACAAACATGACAAGATTGATGCTTACCATTCCAAAAGAAACCGTCAAGTATCCAAAAGAATTGTTCTTCTGTTGAAAAGACAGCAACATAACAAGCATGATTACTACAGTCATCATTGGAAAACTAATCATTAAAATCCATTCTGATTTCTTTACATCCAGCTCTTTTTCTCTTTTCCAAAAATAATCCAGTATCAGTACAATCACAAACAAAACCGTCTTACACAAAAGGACTAGAATCACTTGAATTACACTGTTTGATAAATCAGCAGAATCCAGCAATAAATCAACCAATATTAATCCTAAATAATCAACACAGAATAAAATCGCATAAAAAATAAAACTAAGAAATATCTTGAGCAGCCATTTCCCTGTATAAAATATCACAGCAAACAGTGCAATGCTTATAATAATCCCTATACTGCGAAAAACATAATGTCCACCCGTCTGAGTAATTAATGCCCAAAACAAAAACACTCCTGTCAGCAAAAAAACGGATAATGATTTCAACCATCTGGCCGGATATCTTTGTTCCAAAAACATATTCAGGAAGATTCCACAACAGAGTGCTTCATAAAATACAATACTGATACTTTTGAAAAATTCTTCTACCATAATATTTTATACCTCGTGTTTAACTACATTTTTTCTTTGTAACTTAAATACTGCTCTTTCACTTTTGCGTATCTTTGTTTTGTCACGGGAATTTCAGCACCGTTTGACAAGTATAGCAAATAGTTATTTATTTTCTCTATATGTACAAGATTCACTAAAAAGCTTTGATGCGTCCTTACAAAATCATAATTCGATAAAATCAACTCCAGGTCGTTAATCTGACCATACATATATAAATTTTCTCCGGTTCTCTCAAACCATAATTGATGTGATTTACTCTCAATAAAAAGAATCTCTTTTAACAGAACTTTCCTCTTTCCCCCTACAAACGGAAATTCCATTTCCCTTTCCTGTTTTTTCTGAAGAATCGTATCCATACATTCCGGCAGCAAGCTTTCCAGATCATCCTTTAATATGTAGCGTACTGCATCCACGCGATACCCTTCAAGTGCATAATCCATCATAATAGTAATAAAAACAATGTCCACATTCTGATTTTTTTCCCGTATCGCATACGCTGTTTCCATCCCATTCATTTCTTTCATTCCAATGTCGAGAAATATAATGTCATATTGTTGCAGGTTATTATCATCGCTGCAAAATTCCAAACCACTTGTAAAAAGATCAATACAAAATATAATCTTCTTTTCTTTAAGATATTGTTCGACTAACCTTTTAATTTCTTCTCGAAAATATTTCTCATCATCACAAATTGCTACTCTTAATTTTAAGTCCATGCACATCCTCCCACCTGTTATCTGAAAAATCAATATTTTTTATTGTGGCAAATCAATTATTTCCATAAAGCAAAAGAACATAAATACATTAACGGAATCAACACATACGTTCCTGTATCTGCTTCCTATAGCGTCGTTCTTTTTTCTCATCTAGTATACCGCAGATAGAACAATATTGCTAGAAAGATATGATTTTTTTCATAATTATTAGGTTTTTCTCATAACATTTCTTTCATCTTCCTTCCAATCATTTTCCTGACTTGCTTTTCCAGCAAAGCATCCACATATCCTTGTACCCGATACAGATCTTTTGCATCCGGTTTTCGATACTTATATAGCACCGGAATCTCTCCCCCTTGTATTGCTCGATATGTAACCATATTTAGTATACTTTTGAATCAACCTGGCATTCAACCCATATGTTACGTATGAAATCATATGATTTATCGAACTATACAAACATTTACTTCTTACATCAAGGAAACGATGCAATTTAAAATTTTCATTATTGGATAATTTTCTGAAAATTATAGGATTTCTGTGTGTCGAATTCTTCTGCACAAAACTATTCACATTTGGTACTGATAATAGAATATTATCGGACGGAGAGATGTGCTGTGGCGGATAATTTTTAGTTATCTGTAAGATATTGTGTTGATAAACAGGGGAGGAAGAGTTGATGATTGGTAAAAAAACTTTTGTTGAAAAAGTTGCAAATGCGATTAACAATAATGAGATTGCTCTTTTTGTTGCTGCAGGATTATCTGCTAGTACAGGTCAAAAAAATTGGACACAGATGCTTACTCCATGTGCTAATGCTTTAGAGTTAGAAATCAATGAAAATAGTGATTTGTATATGATTGCACAGTATTATGAAAATGAATATGGAAAAACAGATTTAATACATATGTTTGAAAAAAGTATAAATAAGATTAATAATAATAGTTCTTATTTGAATTCGGTTTTAGATCTTGGATTTAGAGAAATTTGGACAACCAATTACGATACAGTAATTGAGGATAATTTAAAAAAAAGAGGGATTATATCTAAGGTAATACATAATGATATGGACTTAAATAATTTTACGGAAGGTGGAGTCCATATTTTTAAAATGAACGGAGATATAACTAACCCTCATAATATGGTTGTGAGCAAATCAGATTTGGAAGAATATTCTGTTTCGCACCAATTAATGTTAACCTTTTTTAAACGAGAATTAGTATCAAAATCTTTTCTTTTTTTAGGATATAGTTTTACGGATTCATTGGTATTGAATTCGCTTTCAACGATTAAAAACTGTCTACAAAATGCATGCAATACACATTATACTATTTTAAAGAATGAGCATTCCAAATATTTTGATTATTTTGTTCAAGATTTATGGAAAAGATACAATATAAAAGCATTAATCGTTGAAAAATATGATGAAATTCCAGAAATAATAGAATTAATTAACAAAAAGGTAAAGGAGCGTAAGATTTTTGTTTCTGGTTCTTTTGATACACTTCCATATGAGCAGGATGAATTTGCAGATGCTCTTTGCAATGCACTTGTACAGAATCTTTATAACAACGATTATATTATATTAACAGGGATGGGTAGAAAAATTGGTAATTATTTAGCCGGTCATGCATTTGAGTATTTGGCCCAAAAACATTTTTTTTCTATAGAAAAGAAACTGATTATGCGTCCGTTTTTTGAAAAGATGAACTTTAACGATAAAACACGTCATAGAAATAAAATGATTGAAGATTGCCAGCATGCTATTTTCTTATTTGGAAAAAGTCCTTCTGATCCAGAAACGGTTATTAACTCACAAGGAGTAATGGAAGAATATAAGATAGCAAAGCAACTGAAAAAAAATATAATTTCTATTCCAACTACTGGATATACGGCTAAACAAATTTTTAATGAGCAAAAAAGCAACCTTGTGAAATATCCGTATCTGGAAGAATATATTGATCAATTAGAACATGAATATAATCCTGAAAAAATAAGTCATATTATTGTTAATATTTTACAAGATTGTATTGAGGATTAAGGAGTGTATTCGTTTAAAAGAATTATTAATATATTTTCAGCAATTAATATTTCTTTATGTGGAAATGCAATATTCAGTTGGCTTATCTGACATAAACGTTCCATGATACCATTATACATATCTGATATATCAATATTTTGTGCGGTAAGATAAACATATAGCATATATAAAATTGTAAATCGTGCATTAAAATTATCTTCATCTGTTTTAGAATATGTATTTAATGCATGGTAAATATAATAATCTGTTGAGTTTTTAAATTCCTGTATCAGTTTGATTTTGCAAGTGTTAAGTTTGTCTTTTACAATTTGATAAACAATCTGTTTACAAGTAGCCAATGAACCTGTAGACAGACTCAACTCATTGTAAATTAAATCAGTTAACCATTTGTATTGATAGGGCAAATCTGAAGCGTTTATTTCGTAAAATATTGGAAATATATGTATAGTATGGTTTTGATATCGTCTTTTTATTTCATTCAATTCATCATTTCCACATTTACATTCAAACATAGACGGAGAAATAATTACAACGGCATAATCACATAAATCTAGTCCATTTTGAAAATTTCCCACTATACGATTATCTCCCAAAGTCAGCTCATGATAGTCATACCAGACCGGAATATGGAATCTTTTTAAATGATATAATACAGAATCGACAATTGTGTACCTATCTGCACTTGAAAAACATAAAAAAACTTTCATATTATCTATTCTCCTATATGTTGCTTGTTAATTGTTACAATAATATCAGCCAAATACTCAGTTTCGTCCAACAAAAAAATTTTGGATGGTTGATGTTTTTGTAAATGTTCAATTGATGTCCATTTATTATAATTTGATAGAAGTAGGTCGAACCATTCTTCAATACCAGTACTACTTTTTATATGTGAATTGTCTCGGAGAAAAAAACGACCAAACCACTGTTGCTTTATTATATTTCTCTTTTTATTAGAAATCATATCTGAATTATTAGGTGCTACAATATAAAAAGGAACATGATTTATATTTAACAACTCAAGAATCTCTTCATGCTGTGATATGAGTATCATTTTATATGTTTCTAAACGTGATATGATTGCATTAAAATAATTTTGTGGCCATTCCTTTTGAATGGTATAATCAGCAGCGTCCAAATCTATAATTTTTGAAGCATACGAAGTGTTTTTGCATAAGTAGGTTTTCCCACATCCGGGAAAACATGAAATAATAATAGCAAACATATCTAGCCCTCCCCTGTTTATCAACACAATATCTTACAGATAACTAAAAATTATCCGCCACAGCACATCTCTCCGTCCGATAATATTCTATTATCAGTACCATTTCATTATACCACTCCTGTATCCCCCATTTCAACATTTTTCTCAAAAATTTCCATTCGATTTCTAGGATGTTTCATCTTCAAAATCTCCATCTGTTTTTTTGATGCAACTTCAGCATAAATCTGAGTTGTCATGATTGACGCATGCCCCAACATTTTCTGAATAAAGCGTATGTCAACCTCTTCTTCCAAGAGTAATGTAGCAAACGCATGACGAAACATATGTGGCGTAATATGCATTTCAATCATTGCTTCTTGAGTGTAGCGTTGGATCATTCGACGTGCTGACTGCTCAGAATATCGTTCCCCATAGCGATTTAGAAAAAAGAATTCACTCACATTCAATTCCTTTTCCCAATGCCTCTTGTATTCTTTCAACTGCGCTAACACTTCTCCCGTTCCTATCTGCAGATAGCGTTCCTTCCCACCTTTTCCTTTTATGCAAAATATCCCCTGTTCAATGTCAATATTTTTTTGCATCAAATTACACAATTCCGATATTCTTATTCCTGTAGAAAATAGCGTTTCAACCACCGCTATGTCACGATTTAGCAATTTTCTTTCAGATTTCGTACTCTCTATGCTTTTTTTTGAGTACATACTACTCAATAATGACTGCAAGATAGAATACGGAATCGAGCGTGGTAAAACTTTTTCTTCCCGAAATTCTGTCCGAATCTTTCTCAAAGGGCTATCTTCTATAATTTCTTCATCCTCTAAATAAGAATAAAATGCTTTTATACTAGCAACCTTACGTTTCACTGTCTTTTGTTTGTATGATTCGTGTAGATGCAAAATGTATTGACGAATTATTGCTTTTTCAGTTACCAATTTTTTTTGAGCACAAAATCCAGAAAATTGTCTTAAATCAATCCGATATGCACGAACTGTTTTCTCGTCCAACTTTCTTTGTTTTAAGCAATAATACAAATATTCATCTATTAGTTCCTGTTGATTCTTCATGATATTCTCCTTTTTCAAACAAGAATACCACGCACACATATTTTCTGCAATTTCGACTCCTTTAAGGACAACTACATTGCTGCATCTCCAGCCCCATCCCCTTCTTCTGCAGCACCTGTCCTTCCTCAATCTCCGGACGGATGATGTTCTTGATCACATCTTCCTCTGCTCCCGCCTGCAGCAGTTCGCGGATCGCTTTTCTTCTTGTCTCGCTCGTCCACTCGGAAGCATAGATATCAAGCAGTGCGAGTTTATCAAAGTTTTCGACAAACCATGCTTTTCGTTCTTCCGCATCCCGTTTCATTTCATGATTTACTGCTGACTGAATCATGCCGGCAGTGATCGTCTTTTCCACTTCTGCTCCTTTGCCATCTTTTGGGGTGGAATGAATCTTCTTCTCCATCGCATCCAGATCAATCATCATAAAGGAAAAGGCGTCCAGTTCATACAGCCGGATGTTTTTTTCATTTTTTAAACGATAAATTTATGATATCTTCCTATAAAAAGCATTTACAATTATTCTATATATGGTATAATAAATTTAAAGATATACAATATACAGGAGGTAGCATATGTCGTTTAACAAAATCGAATCTGCAATTATAACTGCAAAACAGATAACTCATTGGGATTTTCATCTAATAGAATACAATCACACAAAAAATCCTAATGAATATGTATGTTACAACATTCCTTTTGCATCCGCTCAATTACTAAACGACATCGTTAGCTCAATGTGTGATACATTCTTAACTATTGTAAAAAAACAAAATAAAATTTTAAACTACACTGCCCAAAATCCTAAAAACACAACCGAAAAACTTGATATCACTAGCGAGCTTATGCAATTAAGCTGGCCATCATTAATTGAACATATTAACAATAGTGATGACAGTGTTGATTTAAAAGACATTTCAGCGAATGCCTTTGCTTTTGTTGGAAATTATGAAGATACTGACGGCAATAATAAAAATCTTTACTTATTGTCTCGTAAAAATCCAGTTCTAACATTCAAAAAGAGGGTTCCAATTTTATCAGCTAGAAATAATACGATTACAGAAACAACAGAACCTCTGGTTCAATTTGGAAAATCTTTTAGCATACTAATTGTAGATAATACGCTCTATTCGATAAACAACAATTTTGAAAGCATTTTTAACATTGAATATTCTCATAAGATTGTATGTCAAGAACGCCTTCAGGATCTTGAAGCAGCCGATATTGTTGATGATATTTCTTCATATAAGCTATTTGCTTCTTCTGGTCAGAATCCAAAAAAATTTATAACATACAATCCCGAAATAGTAGAAAAGCTAAAGGAACAGGAATACAAAGACATCTTAAAGAATCGCCTTCATATTCCTGTTAATCCTGCTACAGATAAATTTGATTTAAGTGATTCAAAGAATGCAAAGAACTTTACACTTGCAATTTGTGACAAAACCAAAAATAACATGTTTGATAATGGCGTTTGTGAAGTTCCCTCATCCTCCCCAATTTCATTTACTTAAATAGAACGGTTTGTTAAGTGCCGCAACTTCGATTGTATTACCTTTATGGGCAGTTAATGGTTTTTTACTAATCACCATCATTGAAATCGGAGTTGTATCTGGCTCTGCCACCCATTGCATTTCACAAGTATAAAATTTATATCTTTTTATCTCAAACAATAAATTAGCATAAACATTATTATTCCGAACACATAGGAATGCCAAAATCACAAAATAAATTAAAAATTCAAACACACTAACCCATCTTGTAAAATCAAATGCAAATAACGGAAGAATGTAGGATAACAAAAACTCTGATGTTATCCCTTTTTCCTGTTCTGCAGACAATATCTTATATTTTGTATAATTTTGACTCCGTACTCCTCTCATCGAACAAAAAATAATTATTGCTGATAGAAATAATCCAATAGCAATACAACCTATACCAACGACTTCAGATCCTATATAATTATTTGTTTCATCCGTAATACTCATGATATCTAAGAAAAGAATTGTTATCCATAGCGGTATAAATGCAGTGAAAAACATTGCATATTTAAATAATCTGTTCATAGCGTACCTCCTATTTTTAGGAACATTATATCACATTTTTTCTACTACTAATACTCTGTTTCAGCTATCTTATTCATTAAAATTACAGGAAACATCTAGTAATATCTCAACTATCAATTCCCCTTTCCCTTCATCTCCAGCCACATCTTTTTCTTCTGCAGCACCTGTCCTTCCTCAATCTCCGGACGAATGATGGACTTGATCACCTCTTCCTCTGCTCCTGCCTGCAGCAGTTCGCGGATTACTTTTCTTCTCGTCTCGCTCATCCACTCGGAAGCATAGATATCAAGCAGTGCGAGTTTATCAAAGTTTTCGACAAA